>Ga0209202_1000516_pt1 | contig 31752 bp, 24 predicted proteins | sample AD_UKC032_MetaG_FD_184416 | JGI IMG/M metagenome (GOLD analysis project Ga0209202, IMG submission 184416) | Active sludge microbial communities of municipal wastewater-treating anaerobic digesters from USA - AD_UKC032_MetaG (SPAdes) (version 2) | ecosystem: Engineered > Bioreactor > Anaerobic >... | reverse complement strand
TACTGCGGTATGCGGAACAAGCCGTGAAGGCTAATCTAGCTCGCACACCGTAAAGAGGATTGTACATTATGCAGCGTTTTATCGAGAATTACACAAACGAACATTTTGATGTCATTGTCCTGGGCGGTGGCATTACCGGAGCCTCGGTTGCTTATGAGGCGGCAACACGGGGATTGAAGGTAGCCCTGCTGGAGAAGAAGGACTTTTCTTGGGCCACCTCGGCTGCAACCTCCAAACTGATCCATGGCGGAATGCGCTATCTGGCCAACGGCGAGATCAGGCTGGTGCGCGAATCACTCCGCGAGCGCCGGGTGCTTGAAAATATTGCGCCCAATTTTGTCTATCCCACGCCCATCATGATGACCCATAACAATACGCAGTTTAAGAACAACAAACGGGTCGTGAAGGTGGGCATGCTGATGTATGACGTACTTTCCTATGACAAGAACTTTACCTGGGATAAGAGCAAGAAGATTCCCACGCACAAAACCATTTCCAGGCAGGAGGTTCTGAAGAGAGAGCCGAACATACGCGCCAAAGGCCTGACCGGTGCCTCGATTTTCTATGACTGCACCAGTATCTTCCCCGAACGGTTGACACTTGCCTTCATCAAGTCCGCGGTTGCTTACGGCGCCAAGGTTGCCAATTATACCCGGATTGATGGATTTCTTTTCAATGACCGGCGCGAAGTAATCGGGGTGCACGCCAAAGATCTATTAAGTGACGCCACCCACACGCTAACCGGCGCCATCACCATCAACTGTGGTGGGCCGTGGGCGGATATTCTGCTCGGTCTGGCCAAATCAAATAGCGACAGCTGCGTGCTGCGCCGCTCCGAGGGAATTCATGTCATCACCGGCAAGAAGCTGCTTTCCGGCAAGTATGTGGTTGGTTCCATGACCCCATCGGGTCGCCACTTCTTCCTCATCCCGTGGCGCAACCACACCCTGATCGGCACCACCGACAAACCCTTTACCGGTAATCCGGACGAATACCGTGTCACGCGGCAAAGTATCAACGAACTCATCGCCGAGGTCAATGCCTCCTTTGGCGACGGGAAACTCAGCTTCGCTGACGTTCTGCATGCCTTCGGCGGCTTACGGCCGCTGGTCGAGGACCAAACCGAAGAAACGTATGTATGCTCACGCCGCTATGAAATCTTTGACAACGCCCAAGAAGGGCTCAACGGTCTGATTACGGTTGAGGGGGGCAAATACACCACCAGTCGCAAACTGGCTGAAAACTGCCTGAAGATCGTGGCTGCAAAACTGGGCCGTTCATTGGGCAAGAGCAGGACCAACAAACAACATCTATCCGGATGCGCCATACCCAATCTGAACACTTTTCTGCTAGAGATCAAGAAGAACAACCCGGATTTTTCCGGAGACACCCTGGATTATCTCAGCCGCAATTACGGCACCGAATGTGACGCAATCCTTAAGCTGGCCCGCAAAGACCCATCCCTGGCCGAAAAACTCAACGCCGATGGCGAGATTCTGGCCGAGGTCACATATGCTATACACAACGAAATGGCCCGCACCCTGTCCGATATCGTCATGCGGCGCACCGGCATCGGCACCCTGGGTAATCCCGGTGACGATGTGCTGCAAAGGGTTGCCGCCCTTGCCGCTCGCGAGTTGAACTGGGATGCCGAAAGAATTAAGCGGGAAATTCTGCTGACGACTGATCTGCTTAAGCTGCCGGGGGCATGACACACCCCTCGGGTGTGAAGAGATATGAAACGCGCATTCTAAAGCAATACATAAAGGCAAAATTTATAATTTTCGAAAGCGGAGGGTTAATGCATGGGCTCAAAAATACGCAGACCGGACTGGACCGAAAAGGCCCCTGTGCCTGGAACCTTCCGGTCTATCTTCAAGTATGGTGATCCTTGTCATTTCAAGCACCCCAGCGATGCCTGGGTCAAGATGATGAAAGAAGAATTCCACTTGAGCGATGCGGATTTTTCACAGAAGCAGAATGAGGGGCATGCCCCGGTGGTTCTGAACCGACCGCCGACGCTCAAATCCGCGCATATTAAGGCGCTTGCCGCTATTGTGGGCAAGGAAAATTTAGCCTTGGATGACTACAGCCGCGTTAAATATTCCTCCGCCAAGACGTCCGAGGAGATTTTGGAGCTTCGTCAGGGCATCATCCGTGAGGTGTCCGATGTGGTCGTGCATCCACGAGACAAATATGATGTGCAGAAGATTGTTCAATACTGCGATACCGAGCGCATCCCGATCACGGTCTTCAGCGGTGGCTCGTCCGTAAATTTCGGCTGCCGTCCATTCAAGGGCGGCATAACGCTGGTATTAAGCACCCACATGAACAAACTCCTCGAGGTAAACGAACTCAATCAGACGGCACGCGTTCAGCCCGGCATGTTCGGACCAGCCTACGAGAAAGCCCTGAATTCATCTCCGGAGCTTTTTGGCGCCAGGCTCCGCTATACCTGCGGCCACTTTCCACAGTCTTTCGAGTATTCCACGGTGGGTGGCTGGATCGTAACATTGGGCTCGGGCCAGGCCTCGACCTATTACGGCGACGCCTGCGACATCGTCTTCAGCCAGGAATACATCACACCGACAGGCGCCTTCAAAACACTGGATTACCCTGCCACGGCTACAGGCCCCAAGGTTAACGACATCATGAAGGGCTCGGAAGGCGCCTTCGGCATTCTGGTCGAAGTCACCATGAAAATATTCCGTTACATGCCCGAAAACACGCAGCGCTTCAGCTTCATGTACCCCACCTGGGCGGCAGCGGTGAACGCCAGCCGCGAGATCATGCAGTCCGAGTTCGGCAAGCCCGCCATCTTCCGCATTTCCGACCCGGAGGAAACCGACCGGGGCTTGAAACTCTACGGCATGCCGGGCATTGTGGATATGTTCCTTGGACTCCGCGGGTTCAAGCCCATGCAGCGCTGCCTATGCCTGGGCAATGTGGAGGGAGATAAAGACTACGCCCGCCTGGTAGCCGGCAAAATCAAGCGCATCGCCCGTCAACATGGCGCCATCACCCTGGGCGGTTATGCCGCACGCAAATGGGAACACACCCGCTACACCGAACCTTACATGCGCGAGGATCTGAACGATTACGGAATCCTCATTGATACTTTGGAGGCCGGTGTAACCTGGGATAATCTTCACCGTTTGCACGAGGGTGTTCGCGCTTTCATCAAAAGCCGTCCGGACACCATGTGCCTGACGCATGCTTCGCACTTCTACCCGCAGGGAACAAATCTCTACTTCATCTTTTTTGCCCGCATGAGTGTGGATGAATATGTCACCTTTCAAAGCGGCATCATTGACCGGATTCACAAATTCGGTGGTTCGTTAAGCCATCACCATGGGGTGGGCCGCCTGCTCGCACCCTGGATGGAAACACATCTGGGCAAGGAGCAAATGATGGTATTGCGGACATTGAAAAAACACTTCGATCCACACAACATTCTGAATCCGGGCGGTCAGCTTGGGCTTGACGACATTCCCGAACGGCGGTGAATCGGGATCACCCTTTTATTTTTGTGCTTTCAGACGAAGAGGTGCCACGTGCAAAAAGTCGAACCTGGAGAGAAAACTATGGCAGAGGTTATTCTGGCGGACACCAAACGAGGCATCGCGCAGGCGGTAGGTGAGGTCTTCGAGCATTTCGGCGGGGGAGGGAAACTTCTCCGTTCCAGCCGGGATGTTTACATCAAGGTCAATGGCGTAGGTTCTGAGTCTTACGTCTATACCGACCCGGAAGTTCTGCGCGAAACCATTCTCTACTTTCACCGGTGCGGGGCACGCAAGATCTTTGTTCTGGAGAATTGCACACAGGCCAACTTCACACGCCTGGTTTTCCAGAGCACCGGATATTTGAGAATCTGCAAAGAAACAGGAGCCGTCCCGGTCTATCTGGACGAAACCCCATCTGTCCCGGTCTTTCTGGAAGGAATCGAGGAGTTCATCGACATTTCGGCTTTCGTGTTCGAAAAGCTCATGGAACAGGGCGATGAAAATTTCTACCTCTCCCTGCCCAAGCTCAAGACCCACAGCATGTCCCAGGTGACCTTGTCCATCAAGAACCAGTTCGGACTCGTGCATCAACGGAGTCGAATCGCTGACCACAACTATCGTCTCCACCAAAAGTTCGCGGACATCTACCGATTACTTCGGCCGGATTTCGCCCTGATTGACGGCCTGATCGCCACCAACCACGGCCATTACCCCACAACGTATAACGCCGGCGAATGCATCGTTCCCATGAATCTCCTGATCGGCGGGTCGGATCCCCTGGCCACTGACGTGGTTGGGGCTGCCCTGCTGGGCTTCAGTTTGGCTGAGGTCAAACACCTTGATTTATGCCGCGCCACCGGAATCGGCCAAAGTGACATGGAACAAATTTATATCATCAATCGGCCATTGTTTGATGAACGCAAACAGAACTTCACCTGTGAGTTGCTTGATGATTATCCGCCGGACATCACATTCCTCCGTGGCAGTGAACGCTGTTGCAAAGAGGGCTGCCGGCGCAACACGGAGACTGTCGTAGAGATGCTCTACCGTGACTATGACGGCAAAGGCTGTTTTACAATCCTCATGGGCAAGGGTATCGACAAGCAGGCTGTGGACCGGATCAGGGGTCGGGCACATCTTGCCGGCAGCTGCGCCATCCAGGATTACGGCGTTGTCCTTCAGCGGCGTCTGGGTAAACGCCATGTAACCATGAGCCCGGGATGCAATAACCTGGCGCTGTCAACCGCCGGCTTGTGTAAACAAATGCGGATCCATCCCCTCCGTTTGTCGCGCGTAGATCCGGTGCGTTCCGCTGCGCTTTTAATTACGGCCAGGCTTAAGGGCTCTCAAGCCAATATCGTCCCTTTGATTTAGGGCAGGTTGATGTAATTCATGAATGACAAAAATTATATCATCGCCATCGATTCGGGAACCCAAAGCATCCGTGCGGTGCTTTTCGATCGTCACGGCACTCAAATCGCTTTAGAGCAAGCCGACTACGAACCCTATTTTTCCCTGTATCCCGGTTGGGCCGAGCAGCGGACCGAAGATTACTGGACAAAGCTCTGTCTGGTATGCAAAGGGCTCATGGCCAAGATTGATATCGACCTCCGGCAGATTTGTGGAATAGGGCTCACGAGCCAGCGTAACACGGTCATTCCCATGGGCAAGGATGGCCATGCCTTACGACCGGGCATCATCTGGCTCGACCAGCGCACAGTTGCCAATGTGCCGCCCTTGGGCAAACTCAGTAAGCTTGCCATCAAATTGGCAGGACAGACCGACGCACTGCGGTATGCCCAGAAGAACTCCAAGTTCCTGTGGATCAAACAAAACGAACCGGAAATTTACCGTAAGACACACAAGTTCGTTCAAGCTTCGGGATTCTTTGCGCGCAAACTCACCGGCGAATTTCGTGATTCCTATGGCATGGTCTCCGGTATTTACCCCTTTGATTATAAGGCTCTGCGCTTGTATGGCAGGGTCATGAGCTTTATCTACGATGCCTTGGGTATCGAGAGAAAACAATGCGTTGATCTCTACCCCCCGGACAAAGTGCTGGGACATGTCACGGTCTGTGCCGCGCAGGAAACAGGTCTTCCCGAAGGGATGCCGGTTGTCGTTGCCGCCGGTGATAAACAGTGCGAACTCCTGGGAGCCGGCGCCATCGATCCGTCCATTGCCGAGATCAGTTTCGGTACGGGGACGGCTATGGAAGTGATCACACGGAAATACATCAGTGACGGACAATTGCGCTTTTTCACCTGGCCGGCCGCGGTTCCCAAAGCATGGAATATAGAGATGTTTATCACTCGCGGTTTCTGGATGGTAACGTGGTTTAAGCAGGAGTTCGGCCAACGCGAGGCCATCGAGGCACAGAAAAGAGGCGTGGCGCCGGAAGTAGTGCTGGACGAGGTGATTCGGAACATCCCTCCGGGTTCCATGGGTCTTATGTTACAGCCATATTGGTCTCCAACGGTGAGCAAAAAATACACCAAGGGTTCAATCCTCGGCTTTGGAGATATCCATACGCGGGCGCACATCTACCGGGCGATTTTTGAAGGCATCTGTTTCGAGTTACGACGTATGCAGGAGATTGTGCAGAGTAAGACAGATATTGCCATAAAGGAGATTCGCGTCGGCGGGGGCGGTTCGCGCAGCGACGTCGCGGTGCAGATCGCGGCGGACATGTTCAATCTGCCCGCCTCGCGAATGGCGACCTCCGAGATCGCGGCGTTGGGCGCGGCTATGGACGCGGCTGTCGGTACAGGCTTGTATGCAACAGTTGATGAAGCGGTGACGGCGATGGTTCACAAGGGCAAAACTTTTGCGCCCAATCCGCAAAGTCATCAAATCTATACACAACTGTTCAATGATGTGTATAAAAAGTCCTTGCACACGCTGGAGCCGATTAATCGCCGGATCGCTCAGATTACCGGATACCCGGCCGAATATTAAATCAGCACAAGCGCTCCACAGACATGCATAAATAAAAAAGTGTCTGGCAGAGTTAAACCAGACACTTTTTTGATAAATGGAGGACGCTCCAGAGTAATTCTTAAAGCACTCTGACCCCGAGCACTCCTTCAGCCGCTTTGATCTTCTTGACCAGGTCGTCGGCTATTTCGCCGTCGATATCGATGATGTTATAGGCAACGTTGCCCCTGCTCTTGTTGATCATGTCGGCGATGTTAAGCTTGTTGTCGGCCATGAAATGCGTGATCTTCTCGATCATGCCCGGCGTATTCAGATTGCAGATGGTGATTCTCTGCTTGCCGGATCTGTCAAGAAAGCATTCGGGGAAGTTGACCGAATTCTTGATGTTCCCGTTTTCCAGGAAATCCATAATCTGTTTGACCGCCATAAAAGCGCAGTTTTCTTCGGACTCCTCCGTGGAGGCTCCCAGATGCGGAATGGCGATGACCTTGTCCGTCTTGATGACTTCTTCATCCGGGAAGTCCGTTACGTAGCGGCCTACGATTCCGTCGGCGACGGCTTTCTTCAGCGACGGGGTATCCACAAGGCCGCCTCGTGCGAAGTTGAGGAGGACCACGCCCTTCTTCATGATTGCGAATTTATCGGTATTGATGAATCCCTTGGTGTCCTTGTTCTGCGGGACATGTATCGTGATGTAATCGCACTCGGCGAGAAGTTTGTCGAGGCTTGCCGCCTTCTTGGTGTTGCGGGACAGCCGCCAGGCCGCCTCGATGGACAGGAAGGGATCATATCCCATAACTTCCATGCCGAGAGATTCGGCGGCGTTGGCCACCATGGTGCCGATGGCGCCCAGACCCACCACACCTAGCGTCTTGCCCTGGATTTCAGTGCCGACAAATTTTGCTTTTCCCTTTTCGATCAGATCGGGCACTTTATCGCCTTCGCCCACAAGTCCCTTAGCCCAGGTAATGCCGTCTGCAACGTGGCGGGCCGCCAGGATCATGCCCAGGATAACCAGTTCTTTTACGCCGTTTGCGTTGGCTCCCGGTGTATTGAAGACCACGATGCCTTTTTCCGAACATTTATCGATGGGAATATTGTTGACGCCGGCGCCGGCGCGGGCAATGGCTTTCAGACTCGACGGCAGGGTCATTTCTTTCATTTCCTTGCTTCTCACCAGGATGCCGTCCGGATCGGGAATATCAGTCCGATACTCATAATTATCCGAAAAAAGGCTTAAGCCCTTTTCCGAAATTTTGTTTAACAGATCAATACGATACATAAATACCTCCTATTCCTTTCCATACTTTTTTATTAGAGAGTACTCCGATAACATAGAATACCTAAACTTGCGCCACTATCGTCCAAAACAAATTGTTCTTGTGGTATTTTTCAAAAGAACTTCCGTTTTGTGGGGTGAAGTATAGAATGAGCATTCTTACGTGTCAAGGAAATCTTGGCACAGAAGATTCAGGGCGTAAGATATGGGGTATGCTTTTCTGCGTCACCTTCCCAAGGGGAAATAAGACTTGATTTTTTATCTGAACTGCTCGAGGAGTAGCACCATACCTTTACACCAATAGTTGACAACTTTCCCGAATATCAATTTTAGAAGTTGTCAATAAGCTGTCAACTATACCTGAGCGCGCTTGATCATGAGCATGACATTTTCATTGGCATTTTTGATAATGAAATTGACGTCCTTGTGACTGGATTTCCAGATGCGGAATATCTCATCGGCAAATGCCTGCCCGATGCTCTTAACGTCCTTGAAATCAAGCTCAATATCTTTGAATTTTTCCAAACCGGTCAGAATGCGCCGCGCCTGTGATCTGGATACATAATCTACCTCCTGATGATACAGATTCACCTTCACTCCGGTTTTGCTGAATCGGAACGAATCGTCTGTGTATTTACTGAAGACGTCAGATAGTTTCTTTTTGGCATTGTGACCCAGGACAAAATCAACCTTTGTTCCTTTTACGGCGTGGATATCTTTTATGTAAATATCCTCCCCAATATTGTCAAAAACGAGTTTTTTTTCAAAACTCTTGATAGTTAAAAGATCGGCAATCTTTGAAGTGAAAAAGATGCCCTCTCCGCTGTGTGCGTCCGGCGCAGTAGTTTCCTTTCCTTTAAGCAAATCCTGAATGGCTTCCATTGTTGTATTCAGGTTTTTTGTTTCTTTAATATTGTTAAACAGGCCAACACCGCGATCTGTTACCGTAAAACGAATATCTGTTGGTGTTTTCATCATGACAACGTCGATCTTTTCCGAAGTGGAATGCTCGATGGCGTTGTTAAGCATTTCTGTAAAAGCATAATCAATAATGGAAGAATGATTTTTGTTCATACTTTCGAAAATGGCGCTTTCTTGTTTGATTTGGCGTAACACTTTATCCTCGGCCAAATTTTTATTGAACATTATCCGATGAATTTTTAAAGGCTTTGAAAGGACAGCGCCTTTTTTCGGAGGAACAATGTAATGCGCCTGATTGGCCTTGCCGATTAAAACAAGAACACCTTCATCGGTCAGATTTTTGAGCAATCTCTGCACGTAAGCCCGTGAATGCCCGGTTTGGCGTACGATATCAGCAGTGGTAATCTGCCCTTTTTGCCTTATTATATTAAAGATAATAGTTCTTAGTTGCATATATGCCTCGATATCTTTTGTTGACAACTTTATTATAAATCAATTTTAAAAGTTGTCAACAAGTTGTATACACACGCTGCTCATCGCTTAAATACGAGTTTTTTAATCTCAATATTGAAGAATCGCTATTGAGTGGGGAGGTCTCACGCATCGGCATTGAAGACGCGGAACATAAATACTGTTGCGGCAGTGAAGAAAACTCCACAAAGATTGAGGCGCCGGATCATCTCAGTGCGCATACACCGGAAAATCTCTGGTGAGGGGGAAATTTTGGTGGGCCGTGCGGGGATTGAACCCGCGGCCAACGGATTAAAAGTTCTTAATGAGCAAATAAATGCTAAAATTTAACCCCTTGATTTAAGGTCTGATTTCCCGTAACTACCTAAAAACAGGCAAATAACTAATTCCCTTTATTTCCGTCTATTCTGCATGTTCCCTTTCCTTCCCTTAGTGTCTATCACAATTTTATCACATCCCGCATCGGAGTATTAATCCGATGCTCTTTATAAAGCGATGTGGCGATGGTATCTTTCTTCCAGCTTTACGATTAAGAAAGCTTGCACCTACGAGTCTGCAATTTTTGATGGTTGTCAGATTTGAGGATTACCGCTAGAAATGTTGAATAATGATTCAATAACTGCATTATCCTTTGAATGCTGTCTCTACATGATCAATCAATGTAATTGACAGCTCAATGTCTCAATGTTATTTTTAATAAGAAAAAATCATTAACATAAAATAAAGTAAGGATTAAGGCGTTCTCATGAAACCTAAAAGTGTTTTGTCAGAATTAAAAGAGAAAGAAAGAAAGGTCCGACGCGATATCATTATTGCCGCCGCAGAAGAGGAATTTGCCGAAAAATCTTTCAACGAAGTCTCGATGAGAACCATTGCAAGGCGTGCCGGCGTGTCAACCACTGTCATTTACCAGCATTTTCCGGATCAGCAAACGCTGTTCGTCGATACCTTTATGAAGGGAACAAATCAGATATTTGAAAAAATATTTAAAACCATCAATGATTCACCCGACGGTGCCCTGGAAAAGGCGGCTTCCCTTTACATTGAATACTTCACTTACCACGATCAATATTTCAGAATGTTGGTGAATTTCTTTCTCGGAGGTGCCGTTGATCCTGCGCTATTTGAGAGGCTGGCCTTGATTGAAAAGAATATTCTTGATCACCTGGATGTTATTTTTAGAAAAATGAAGGTTAAGGGGGATGTCCGAGTATATTCCCATACGCTTTTTGCATCGATAACCGGTATTGTCCTGACATTCAGAAACCATCCAACTAAAAGTATCGAACAAATCTTAAAGCATAGACATAAAATAGCCCGTAACCTGTCGCTATTATTCAAAAAGCTATAATACTTCCATTATAATCCAGGCCTGAAAGAAAAATATCTTGAAAAAATAACAGTGTTATTATATAAAAACATCGTACAATAATAAGAATTATGTTCAATACATTCGTTGTATAAATGAATGTTTGGAAAGGAGATCATCGATTTATGGGCGTATCACAGGCTGTTTCAGTGAATCAGTTCGATGCTGTTGATATGGATAAATTCTTTAATCCATCCTCCGTTGTGATCATTGGCGCATCGAATGCTAAATTTAATCTTGGAGCCATGATTTGCAAAACGTTGCGGGATTCTGTCAACTATCCCGGGAAGGTTTATGTTGTAAACCGCTCCGGAGAAGATGTTCATGGTGCAAAGGGCTTCAAAGCATTGAAGGATATTCAAGACGAGGTTGACCTTGCGGTGATTATTACACCAGCATCCGTAATACCGGGATTAATCCGACAATGTGGCGAGCAGGGAATCAGGAATATCATTATCGAAAGCGCTGGCTTTTCAGAAAAGGGGGAAGAAGGTAAAAAACTCCAAAATGAAATTGATGAGACGGCATGCTTTTATCAGATACGCATCATCGGCCCAAACTGTTTGGGTATTGTGGATGTTCATCGACGATTTTGCTGTATGTATGGCTCTGAGAAAATTGTCCTGCCACTTATCCAACAGCCCGGATCTGTTTCCTATATCCTCCAGAGTGGTGGTATGGCTGAAATGGTGGCGGAACGCTTGACGGAGAACATGATGGGTGTCAATAAAATGGTATGCATTGGAAATAAATCCGACGTGGATGAAGCTGATCTCATTGATTATTTCAGCATGGACAATACTGAAGTCATCGGCATTTATTTGGAAAACGTCAAGCATGGCAGAAAGCTGATGACATCGGTGAAGCAAACAAGCAAACCAGTGCTGGTATACAAGTCGGGAAAAAGTGAGGCGGGAAGTGCGGCGGCCATGTCGCATACGGCAGGGATGGCCCAAAACGATGCAGTTTTTGACGGAGCATGTAAGCAAGCGGGGATGATCAGACTTCAATCGCCAGAAGAGCTGCATTCGTTGCCGAAGATGTTCACCAAAATGCCCCTTTTATCAGGCAACCGCATTGCCATCTTCACAACATCAGGTGCCTTCGGCAGCATCGGTGCAGACCTCTTAGCGAATACCGATCTGGTCATGGCCGAATTTTCTAAGGAGACCAAGTCCAAATTGAGACAAATTCCCGGAGTGTTCAATGCAAACAATCCGGTGGATATCGGTCCCGCCCCTCCCGAAATTTATCTTGAAATCTATAACATTCTTATCACATCTGGCGAGGTTGACGGTCTATTGCACATCGTGGGCATATGGCAGGATTTCGTCAAAGACGTCATGAATGCCCTAGTGAATTTCTGCCGGCGTCAGAACAAACCTGCTGCTCTCTATGCATACAATTCGATGAGTAAACTGATGTCCGCTCGCCTGGAAAGAGAGCTGCCCCTTTTCAATACGGCTGAAGAAGCCGTGAGGGCGCTGGAGGTGTCTTACCAGCAATACAAATATCTTTGTCAAAAGGAGGAACCTCTGTGGAAAAAATAATTCAACAAGCGATCCGGCGCGGACAGAGCGTGCTTTCCGAATATGACTCGAAGCAAGTCATTTCATCCGTGGGGATTACCGTTAACCGGGAAAAACTAGCAGGTTCCCGACAAGAGGCCATTGCCATCGCCTCGGAAATCGGATATCCGGTAGTTCTCAAGGGCTGTTCGGACAAGGCCGCGCACAAGACAGAAATGGGGTTGGTGAGGCTTAAACTGGGCAACGCCGAAGAAGTCATGAAAGCTTACGATGAGATCATGGACAAGGGGTTTACGCTGGATGGCGTGCTTGTCGGTGAAATGATCGGCGGCGACCGTGAATTTGTAATGGGGCTAAACCGCGATCCGCAGTTTGGACCCTGCGTGATGTTCGGCGTCGGCGGAATTTTCACGGAGGTCATCAAGGATGTGGCTTTCCGAATTGCACCGATTACCGAGCGGGATGCGGAAGAAATGCTCGATGAAATTCGCCTATCGAAACTACTCAAGGCCTTTCGCGGTAAGCCGGCTGTGGATCGCAAGGTTCTGGTCCAGGCGTTGGTGGCTATCGGGGACCTCGGATATCGTTGTAACGAGATCGCTGAAATCGATATCAATCCTGTTATCATATCCGGCAATCAACCGGTTGTCGTTGACGCTCTGGTTGTCTTGAAACATCACTAAATGGAGATATCATTCGATGAGTATCAAACGGAAAGTCAATAAACTGATCAAGAAGAGCACATGGAATGCGATTCTTTCCATGTTAAGAAAACTCATCAAATGGAGTCCATATTTCCGTTATCCGGTTATCGGTCCCCGGCTGAGAAAAGTGGTCAACCTCGAACCGGAGGCGAAGACACAGGGGTATACGCTGAATATCAATGCCGACGTTACGGATATGACGCAGGGCGTTGTTCTGCCGATTGACATGATGAAGCAGGCGGTGAGGCAGGCCGGCTATCGGGCAATCATGAATAAATGTCTTTGCCGTTCTGCCTATGACTGCAAGAATTTTCCGCATAATCATGCCTGTATCTTTATCGGTGATGGTGCGCGTGGTATTGTTAAAAATGGTGTAGGCCGGGAAGCTACCGTGGAAGAAGCTCTTGCCCATATTGAAAAGGGCGCTGAACTGGGGCTGATCGGGCAAGCCTTATGGATTGAGGTTGAGCGGGTGATGATGGGGCTTGCAAGAGAGAATGGGGTGGCGCACTGGCTGGAGATCTGCTTTTGTTGCCCCTGTTGCTGTGGCACCTTCAAGCTCATGAGAACTTCCAATCTGAAAGACATTAAAGACCGTTTCCATTCTATCGGCTGGAAGGCAATCCTGAATAATGAAATTTGCAACCAGTGTCAGCTCTGCATTAAACGATGCCCTGTCGGGGCCATCTCTTTAAAAGAAAATCGTGTCTGTATTGATGCCCAAGAATGCTTGGGATGTGGATTTTGTGCAGCACAGTGCATGAAAGAGGCCATAAAACTCAAGCTACAGACCCCATTACTGGGAACAGTCCAGGACTACTTTACACGTGGCGGCCTCAAAGTTAATTTATAAAAACAAATGGATTATGTTCATCTCTTCGCATCCGATCTTGCTGAGAGAATCCTATTTTATCGTGAGATGTTCGGTGCGGAGATCCTATTTGATGAAATTGTTGTCCGCGTCCGTAATCCCTGATACGAATCGGAACCGGCCACATCAATTTTTGCGATCAGCCTTCTCGGGAAACAAGGAAAAGTATCGTGCATCACTCGGGATCCACATGGATTATATTTTCGCACTGGTCGCTCACATGGAGGCGTAAGGCTTTAACTTCCGAACACCGATAAGGGATTCCGGAGAGCTTAAATACATCATGCTCGAATGGCCCGACCAGGTATTGACAGAGGTTTTGAGAAGTAGATTAAATCAGAAGGAGTATCGATGAAATTAACAGATACACAGATGGTGGAAATTGCGCAGCACGCATTTACGCGGATGGATGGAGCTTGGTTTCTGGCATTGACAAAGAAGTTTGGCATTCAAACCGCCTGGGAAATGGATGTGGAAGCCTGGCAACAATTTTCTTATTTATTCGGCAAGAACCTCCGGAAGAACTATATTCCAGACCCAGTCTGGCCGGAGAGTTTTTTGGATGCTTTTGAAATTTTTAGCAGGCTTATGAAGATCGAAGGACGAAAAATATCCATCGAAGATGATAAAATCACCATCAATGTCACGGATTGTGAGACACAGAAAGCCATTGCCAAAGCCGGCGTGGCCGATTGCGGTATCGTCACTGTCCAGTCATATCAGGGGATGATTGGTGGCCTGTTTAATAACGAAATCGTGGTAGATGTTGCCCATACCAAAAATTTAAATCACGGCGATGAGTGCTGTGAGGTCGTTGTCATCCGAAAGTAAGATACAGGGAAGACCCGTCCAGCACGTCTCTTAATGGCGGGGTAGTGGCAAAATCGAAGTCTGTATATTAATTGTTATGCAACGAAAGAAAAAAGGTATCCATCATTAAATGAGGATGTGGCATCATGCCGGAAGCAGAAAATCACTCTGGAGAATTGGACAAAAAATTTGCCGCCGTATGTGGCCTTTACTGTGGGGCGTGCTCATGGTTCATTGCTACCACTGAAGATCCTGAAAGGCTCAAAAGACTTGCAGCACAATTGCATTTTTCGGAGGAAGAGAGCAAGTGCTATGGATGCCGGTCGGACAAGCGGTTGCCCTATTGTCAGAAATGCAAAATGTCCGCTTGCGCAGCTGAACGAGGCATCGACTTTTGCAGCAAATGTGAAGAGTATCCATGCGATGACTTAAAACGATTTCAATCTGCAATGCCTCATCGGATAGAGCTTTGGGTCAATCTCGAACAAATCAAGTCTGTTGGTTATAAACACTGGCTCAAGGAAATTAAGGGAAACTATACCTGCCCACGGTGCCAAATCATTAATTCCACCTATGACTTGAAATGTCGAAAGTGCGGTGAAGATCCCAGTTGCAGTTATGTAGCAAAACACAAGCAGGAGATCGAACAGTTTTTAAAGAATAGATGATGCACATATGTAGTTACAACAATTGCTTCCGCTGATTCACCAATTTTTAGAAAATCAGTAATCGGATGCTTTTATTTACTTGTCCTGACCTATTGTTGGCTTGACACACACTGTCCAATTAAGTCTTGTCTTGACAACCGTTTCACCTACTCCGCAGTTTTTGATGGTTATCGGATTTGAGGATTACCGCTAGAGATGTTGAATAATAATTCGAAAGCTGCATTATCTTTTGAATGCTGTCTCTATATGATCAATCAATGTAATTGACAGCTCGATGTGTCAATGTTATTTTTTACGAAATAAATCATTAACATAAGGAGTATAAGGAGTTTAGGATGAACAATACATATCCGCATCAGCAGGATGAACGAATAATTAGTTTATTTGAAGAAGAATATCGGTTGATACTGGAAAATGCTAATGAATCTATCGTGGTTGTTCAAGAGGGAAGAATCGTTTTTGCTAATCCAAGTGTTATGGTTACCCTAAAAGAAAGTAAAGATGTAATTGTCAATCAAGAATTTAAGAATTTTGTCCATCCCGATGATAGGAAGATGGTTGTTTTACAATATAAGAAAAGGATCAAAGGGGAAAAAGCACTAAACAACTATTCTTTCAGAATTATTAACAAAAATGAAGAGATCAGATGGATTAAACTTAATGCAGTGTTATTTACATGGAAAGGCAAGCCAGCTATTTATGATTTCATTACTGACATAACCGAACAAAAGATGGCTGAAGAGCAACTGCAAAACAGTGAAAAGTTTTTTAGATCAGTTATCGAAAACACATCTGATATCATTTTGATTTCAAACGTCAATGGAATAGTTAGTTATGTAAGTCCGGCAGTAGAGCGCAGATTGGGGTATAAACCTGATGATATTATAAATAAGAATATATTTGATTTTGTTCATTGTAGAGAAGTGTCTTTCACAAAGGAAATTTTTTCGAAATTGAAGGCAGATAAAAGAAAGCTCCCTCGCTCAGTTGAGATTCATCTTCGACATAAAAATAATTCATGGGTTATATTTGAAGTTATGAGTAAACTACTTACCGAGGATTTTACCCGAAATAGAATTGTGGTGAATCTGCGAGATATCTCTGAGCGCAGAGAGTCTGATGAAAAGCTTCGTGAATCTGAAAAAAGGCTGAGAAGATTATCTTCTCAGCTAATACTGACTCAAGAAAGAGAAAGAAAAAGGATAGCCAGAGAGATTCATGACAGTATAGGGCAGTCATTAACGAATATAAAATTGAGCATTGAAAATACTTGTGAATACTTGGATAGTAAAGTAGGTTTATCTGCTCCGCCTACATTAAAAAAGATTGTGCCTACCATTCAAAACACCATAGCAGAAGTTAGGAAAATAGTGAGAAATTTGAGGCCATCGATCCTGGATGATTTGGGCATTATTGCAACGATTAGCTGGTTTATCAGAAATTTTAAAGATGTTAATCCAGGGATTGAAGTTGAAACTAGGATAGCTGTCAAAGAAAAAGACATACTTGATGAGCTTAAAATAGCAATCTTTCGAATAATTCAGGAATCATTTAACAATATATCAAAACATAGCAATGCTACTCACATCATGATTGAGATGACTAAAACCATCTCAACGATCAACATGATAATTAAAGATAACGGTGTTGGTTTTAATATAAAGGATAAGACTTCTGAAAGGTCAAAATCATCATTTGGTATTGATAGTATGAGAGAACGGGCCAGACTCTCAAATGGCATTTTCTCGATTAATTCAAAAGTTGGTCTGGGTACAACTATTAAAGTATCTTGGTCTCTGAAGTGAGGACACCTTCAATTTATTAGTCCTTTTTTTATGGAAAAAACCGTTAATTTTGAAATGCTGTGAAGATTAAGTTTATTCATAATATTCGAACGATGCTTTCTTACAGTTTTTTCACTAATAGAAAGATAATCTGCAATCTGTTTACTTTTGTATCCTTCTGCAATCATTTTGAGTATTGTTCTCTCTCTTGCTGAGAGCGTTTCCCATTGCGGATCTATCTTTGAAACTCGTTTCTCACTTAAGTAACCTTCTATGACCTTCTCCGATATACTGGAGCTGATATGTTTTTTCCCTAATAAGACATTCTTAATTGCTAAGATGAGTTCTGATTTATTAGCATCCTTTAAGACATAACCTTGGGCACCTGATTCTAGGACAGAATGTATATACTCTTCCTCATCATGAACCGTAAGCACTACAATTTTGATTTCAGTATGTCTTTTTTTTATTTCCCTTATTGCTTCAATACCATTCATTTTTGGCATTGACAGATCCATCAAAACAAGATCCGGTTTCAATTTATCTACACAAAGAACTGCTGAAAGTCCGTTTTCAGCTTCGGCTACAACCTCAAGTTGAGGATCTGAATCGAGAAGAGCTTTAAGGCCTTCTCTCAGAATCGTATGGTCTTCGACTAAGAGAATTTTCTTCTTCGCCACTATACACCCTTTTGCCTTTCAATATACTCCTTTTGTCTTTGCTAAATACCGCCTCCTAATTATTCCATCATTATAGATTATTACGTAAGTTAACAGATAATGGACCGAATTACTATAATCTTTTTAATCACAAAGGGGGGGCATTATGAAAGAAAAAACGAAGGTAAGGAAAATGTATGTATTGGACGGGGGTAGTTTTTTCTATGAAGTAGGAATGATGAAATTCGGAAAGGATTTAGACAAGCATCAGAGGATATTCACACCCTTTTTTGCTTTTGATACTGAGGAAGGATGGGTAATGTATGATACAGGCTGGCCGCCTGAAGCGGTTCCTCTACTTGAAGCAATGGGGTTTAAGCCGGAAATTTCAGAACATAATAGTGCGGTAGGACAACTTAAAAAAATTGGGATCAATCCTAAAGATGTTTCAAAAATCATCATATCCCACCTTCATGTAGACCATGCTGGGGGGCTACAGTTTTTCCCAGAAGCAACTGTCTGTGTGCAAAAAGATGAGCATGCGTACGCTCTTCACCCCAATTCTTTCCAGGCCCTCACCTATTTCTCAAATTCATTCAATATGCCTCACATCAAATGGCAATTTCTTGAAGGAGACGAGGTAATTCTTCCAGGCCTCGGTGCAATGCTAGCCAATGGCCATACACCTGGTCTCCAGGGCCTGATTGTAGAGTTACCTGATAGCGGATTTTATATTCTAGGGGCCGATTCAGCATATCTTACAGAAAATATATCAGATAATTTGCCGCCTGGAAGTTCATGGAATCCAGTTCTCGCTCAGTATTCTGTTAAACGTTTCAACGCTCTTGCTAAAATACTTGGTGCCCGTTATTTCCCTGGCCATGATTATAACTTTTTCACAAAAGAAGTAAAAATCGCTGAAGCATATATTTAACAATTAAAATAATAGAGAGGAGAGTCAAGCTATGGCAGTAATGACAGCAAAACAGTACTTGGACAGCCATAAAAAAATTAAACCAAAGGTGTATATACATGGGGAATTAGTAGACGATCTGCATAACCATCCCTTTGTCAAACCGTCTCTAAATTCGATGATGTTGACCTACACCATATCCCAAGAAAAACAGTGGCAATGCAAAAGCGAACTGCTTGACGGCGAAACAATCAGTTTATGGACACACCCGTATTTTACCAAAGAAGATCTGCATAAAAAGGTTGCACTGGAAAGGACATTAGGGCGGCTAACGGGGTCGTGTTTCCAGAGATGTGTAGGGATGGATATGATTTCATCTATGTGGTCTGCCACATATGATGTGGATCAGGCAAAAGGTACTAATTACCATGAGCGTTATAAGAACTGGCTTAAACTGGTCCAGAAAAATGATTGGGCTGTCGCCGGCGCAATGACTGATGTAAAAGGCGATCGCAGTAAAAGACCGATAGAGCAGTCGGACCCTGATTATTTTGTTCATGTGGTAGAAAAGAATAAGGATGGCATCATTGTCAGCGGGGCAAAAGCTCACATAACCGGTGCTGCACTCATGCATGAGATTTTTGTTGTGCCTACGCAAACTATGCGCCCCGGTGAAGAAGATTATGCCCTCTCCTTCAGCATTCCAAACAACGCAAAAGGTCTCTTCCATATATGGGGACGAGTTCCCAGTGATACAAGACGTCTCGAGGATTCCCTCATGGACACGGGCAATATTACGTATGGTGCGGGAGCTCATGAGACCCTTATAGTATTTGATAAAGTCTTCGTTCCTTGGGAGAGAGTATTTCTTTGTGGCGAGACCGAATTTTCCTCCGATGCAGTGTGGCGTTTTGCCTCTTATCATCGGGAAAATGGCTGCAAAGCCGGGGTTTTTGATACGCTTATCGGAGCAACAGCATTGATGGCGGAGTATAACGGCCTGGATAAGAAAAGCCATATCCAGGATAAGATCAGCGATATGGTAATTGATGTTGAAGCTCTATATGGAATGGCCACTGCTGCGGGAACATTGGGTATGGAACATCCCTCTGGCGTGGTTCTGGCGAATCCCATTTACACAAGTTGTTTAAAGAATTTTGGCAGCAAAGCTGTATATAATTTAATGAACTTCGCACATGACATTTCAGGTGGAATCCTCGTTACCATGCCTTCCGAGAATGATTTGCGCAACCCAGAAACCGGACCGTACGTAAAAAAATATATGAAGGGTGCGGAGAAAGTGGATGCAGAGGATCGGATGAAAATTATCCGTTATATTGAAAATCTTACTATGGGGCCTATACAGGTTGAAATATGTGTCGGAGCTGGTCCAAGTCAGGCGGAGCGTACAGTGATTCGTCATATCGTACCTTTGGAGGAGTATAAAAAGTATGCGAAGAAGCTAGCAAAAATAAAGGACTAAGGAGCCAAGTAACGTCATCATTAAAAACAACTTAAAAGAAGGGAGGGCTACAATGGTAAAGAAATTGAACGCAGTGGAGAATCATATGCTTCGACGCGCTAATGTTGGCGATTTTATAAAGCGATCTGCACAAATATATCCCAATGATGTGATTCTTGTTGATGCAAAACGAGAGGTTACTTTTGCCGAACTGAACGTTATGGTTAATAGGATTGCAAATGCACTCTTGAATGCAGGTATGAAACGGGGTGACAGGATTTCTATCATATCGCACCCCTGTATTGATTTCATTGCCCTCTGTTATGGAGCACTTAAGATAGGTGGTATCATAAACCCCATAAATGTTGCTCTGAAAGGTGATGAGATCGAATACATTGTTAATCATGCAGATCCCTCTATTCTAGTAGTTGAAGACGCCCTGACGGCTGGTATTGATGCGGTCAGAAGTAAGTTAAAGAATGTCAAACAATTTTATTTCTTTAATCTTACCGAAACAAAATCCAGTAAAGAGTGGAAGGATATAAAGGATCTGATCTATTCAGATGCTAATACAGATGAGCCGCTTGTTGAAGCTGGAGACCATGATCCTGCAACACTTATATATACCAGTGGTACGGAATCACGTCCAAAAGGAGTATTGGGTAGCCACTTGGGTCTGCACTTTAGTACTATGCATGCCGTATCTGATTTGGATGTTCGAAAGGACGATGCACTTCTACTTGTAGCACCGTTATACCACATCGCTGGGATTCTCCTGTGCACGACAAGTATATATATGGGTGCAAAAATAGTAGTAAATACTTTCCCAGATCCAGCCAATATTATGGAGTTTACCAAAAACCAGAAAGTGACCATCTGGACATTTCCACCTGCCTTACTTGCTGTCATGCCCCATATGCCCGGTTTCTCAAAAGATGTTGTGCAGACGGTCTCAAAAATCATTGCTTTTGGTTCTGCTCTACCTAAACCAACAGCAGAGGTGTGGAAAGGAATACTTCCCCACGTGACTATGTTCAATTATTATGGACAGACAGAGTCCGGGCCCCTCGGCACTCTTTCTTCTGGAGAAGATATCATTGCGCATCCCGGGTCAATTGGAAAGCCGCATCGCCTTGTAGAAGTCAAGATCTTTAATGATTCAGATAAGCCGGTCTCTGTTGGAGAGGTGGGTGAGATCGTTATAAGGGGACCTTCGGTTATGATCGGATACCTTAAGGATGAAGAGAAAACCGCACAGGTATTTACAAACGGTTGGCTTCATACCGGTGACTTGGCACGAATCGACGAGGAGGGTTTCTTTCACTTCGTAGATCGAAAGAAGGATATTATCGTAACTGGAAGCGAGAACGTATCGTCTCTCGAAGTTGAACAATTCTTGCTATCACATCCTAAGATCGGTGATGCGGCTGTTATAGGAGTTCCCGACTCTCGTTGGGGGGAAGCTGTTACGGCAGTGATTGTACCCAAACCTAATGAGACTGTCAGTAGTGAAGAGATCATCGCCTATTGCAAAGAAAAGATAGCAGGTTTTAAAGTTCCAAAGAAGGTTTTTATTACCGATGCACTACCACGAAGTACCACAGGTAAGTTGCTGAAGACTATATTAAGGGAAAAGTTTTCTGGTCAATAACCAAAACAATTAGATTGAAGAGAATCAAGATAAAGCAGAACCTAAATTGTTTATGTAAGAGAAGAGCCTTTCTTATTAAAAGAGGCTCTTCTCTTAATATTCTAAGCAATGTCTATTCAGCAATATTAGGTAGGACTGAGATGGTCTGGGTTCTTCGGACAGGAAACAGGGCTTTCTAAGTGGGAAACTGCCCTAGGCCTTAGCGCTGAGGAAACCGTAGGGAAGGAAGTAAATTCTATTAATAGCAAGTCACTTTCAAAGAATAGTGTAGTGGTAAAGAATTAAAGAAACAGAAAAGCTTCTACATATGTCTAGCAAAGCCATATTTTTTTACTTAAACATTACTTACTGTAATCTTCAACTCATCACCGAATTTTGATTTTAACAATTACAGTCAACTATCATGAATTTACCTGCGGACAAAAAGTTGTCCGTTGTGTTAACATGGCGTAGATGACACGGATCAATTTGTGCGCAGTGGCCAGTACTGCCTTCTTATAGGGTAATCCCTCCTTTCTTCGTTTGAGATAATAAGCACTGAAGATACCGTTGTAATGCATCACTTTGGTTGTCATCAGCCAGATGATTCTTCTCAGATGACGATTACCCCGTTTCGTTATTCTGCCTTTTCCTTCATGTTGACCAGATTGGTAAACAGCAGGATCTAATCCAGCCATGGCAATTATTTTTCCGGAACGGTTAAACTGATTGATGCTGCCACCCATCTCAATGAGAAAATTCACGGCGGTTTTATCCCCAATGCCTTTTATAGAAGTCAGGATGTTTATGTCATCTTCCATCTGTTTTCGACTCATCTCAATCAATATACTGGTTATCTCCTGCAGGGCATCTTCCAGATGAAGGAGCAGGGTTACTTTTTGTTTAAGAATGGTTTCTTTGGCGGGACTGTTGATGCCTATAGACGAACACGCTGCTTTGATTAACTCCGCAGCAAATGCCTCTCGTTTGTGCCCATAGGAATCTGCAATCAACGTCTGGGATAATTTACCAAGGTCCGCATCTTTAAGAGCAACAGCAGAAGGGTATTGTCGTATAAGCTTCAGCATAGACTTCGTAAATACATCCGTAATATGTTCTAGCTCAGGAAAAGTCATGTTCAGGAGTCGCTTAATACCGATCTTCAGAGATGTCATCTCGTCAACCAGGCTCTCCCGTTGACGAGAAAGATCCCGAAGATCCGCAATGAAGGACGGTTCCGTCCGTTGAACTAGAGTCTCTCCATTGGCAAGAAGAAACTGGGCTATGACAACAGCATCCTTTTTATCCGTTTTCGTCTTTCTGAGTTGCATCTTCATGTAATTGGAGATCAACAGAGGATTGATGATAATAACGTTGTAACCCTCAGAGAGCAGGTAAGAAAAGAGGTTGACATGATAGGTTGCCGTAGACTCCATCCCGATCAAACCAGATGCGATGGAAATATCTGCCAGATGTTCCTTTAGTATCTCAAAACCCTTGCGATCCATCGTCGCTGAAAACTGAAAAAGCTTTACAGCATCCCCTGCAATCCCACAGACATCGAACTTATCCTTCGAAACATCAATTCCGACAAAACCACTAAAACCACCCTTTAATCCTGACATCGCATCACCTCCTCAAAGAAATATCTAAAGCAGGTAATACAGCCTCCAGGCCAATCCTCCAGCGTGACAAGGATTCAATGATCCAACCAACCTATTATGGCTCAAAGAGGCTTGGGACATACTGAAATGAGGGCTCTATCGCCCAGGAAGAAAGGAGTCCTCCTGCCTTCTCATGAACAATACCGCATTCCATAAAACCAATTATACACTATTCTATACGAATTCATGGTAGGAGGATTCAATGATCCAACCAACCTATTATGGCTCAAAGAGGCTTGGGACATACTGAAATGAGGGCTCTATCGCCCAGGAAGAAAGGAGTCCTCCTGCCTTCTCATGAACAATACCGCATTCCATAAAACCAATTATACACTATTCTATACGAATTCATGGTAGGAGGAAGAAACAAATGTTGACGGTTCCGGCGAGAATGGGTCGCCCAGAACTCGTCGGAGCCGGAACTATCTATTGATTGATTTGATTATTACCATTTTATCGGAGCAAGTATTTTCCTACCTTCTATTAGCGGACAAAAAATAATTCATTTTCTGTCCGGTAATCTTCTTCCATGTTTTGCTAGACTGGCACCATGAAAGAAAATACTTTACACAAAAATCCAGAAAAACATGCTGACAGTAAGTGTGCTGGAAGTCATTTATCAGAACAAGAGACATTGTCCTGTCTGTCTGCCGCCGGATTACTGACGCCGGCAGACAGACAGGCGGTGAAGTCTGTAGGGGATAAAATTTACGATATTTTTGATAACAGAAGAGGCATGGCGGAATCTGTAACACGCCATGCTTCAACCCCATACATTGCTAAATTCCAGAATCAGATTATTTTCGGTTACCTTAAAGTCATTATTATCTATGATGAGTTGATCGTGATTATTCGGCAATATGAATGTGTTGGTAGAGAGTCAGCAAGACCTATCAACTCTCCTTATAACTCTCTACCTGAAAAAGCTTAACAATATCTAATGCTTTTGAGAGTGGTAGAGAGTGGTAGAGAGTCTGCACACATGCAGGGGGATATGCTCATTGATAAAATTCAGTAAGGCAATTGACCAAAGTAAGAATGAAGGCTATAATCCCTGTCACGGGAAATCAGACCGGATCAAGGGACTCATAAAGGAGACAAACAATGGGTCTATATAAAAGAGGATCGGTCTGGTGGATGAGTTTTACTCATCATGGTGAGCAGCTTCGGCGGTCAACGGAGACAGAAGACAAGAAGCTTGCCATAAGGATCTTTGACAAATTGAAAGGGGAAATTGCAGAAGGCAAATGGTTTGAAAAGCCACCAGGTGATGGGTATAAATTCAAAGACCTGATGGCAAAGTATATGTCAGAGTATTCTGCGGTAAACAAAGCGGCTTCTTCTTACAAAAGGGATAGAAGCCTTTCAGCCCACTTGCTTCATGTATTCGGAGAGAGATATTTGGCAGAAATAACGTCATCTATGATTTCCGAATATAAAGTGATGCGAAGAGGGGAAGGGGCATCACCCCGAACCATCAATTACGAAATTACATTGATGAGCCATACTTTCAACATTGCTATCCGGGAATGGGATTTAGCCAAGGAAAATCCGGCAAAAAAGATAAGAAAGGAACGGGTGCACAATAATATTGAAAGATGGCTGACTTTCGAGGAGGAAGAACGTCTTTTGCAGGCAGCTCCGAAGTGGTTGGCGGATATTATTGTTTTTGCCATAAACACAGGTCTTCGTCAGAGTGAAATCCTGAATCTCAAGTGGGGACAGGTGGATATGGAAAGGAGAACTCTGACGATCTATGAGCAGAAAAACCGAGGTGTTGATACCTTGCCGCTGAACATGACGGTTATGGGTTTGCTTAAGGAGAAACTGACGCTAAAGGGAGATGCTGTCGAACATGTCTTTTACAATAAATCGCTAAAGCCTGTCCTATTCAGAAATCTCATCCGTGCTTATAAAAACGCCATTAAGAGAGCCGGAATAGATGACCTTCGTTTCCATGATTTGAGGCATACTTTTGCTACTCGTCTTGTCCAAGGTGGTGTTGGAATATACGAGGTTCAAAAGCTCGGACGATGGAAAAGTATTACTATGGTGCAACGATATGCCCATCATTATCCTGAAAGCCTCAGGTCTGCGATTGAGGTTATGGATAACAGCCGAAAATCTTTTATCACAAATTTATCACAGCAACCAAAAAAAAGGGTTACAGACCGGCTTTGCATCTTGTAATCCCATGATTTTGCTGGTGGGCCGTGCGGGGATTGAACCCGCGGCCAACGGATTAAAAGTCCGCTGCTCTACCGCTGAGCTAACGGCCCACTTTTTGAGCGTCATTTAAGAACATGGCTCACTAGCAGCTCGTCAAGGGTCTGTCAAGAAGAAAGTGAGTTATTTTTCAAACGGATTTTCCATTTGAATGGTCTCTTCGCGTCCGGCGCCCACGGACACCAGCGCGAGATCAGCGCCGGATAATTCTTTTAAACGCTTGAGATAATTCCGGGCGTTGGCGGGAAGGTCGCTGATTTTTTGCGCGCCGGCGATATCTTCATGCCAGCCGTCAAATTCCTCATAAACGGGAATGCATGCTGAAAACACGTTGATACTAGCGGGAACAGCCTGGGTAAATTCACCTTGGGCTGATTGATAACCGACGCAGATTTTGAGTTTATCCAGACCGGTCAAAACATCCAGTTTGGTAATGGCCAGGGCTGATATGCCGGAAACGCGAACGGCCTGACGCACCAGAACCATATCCAGCCAGCCACAACGGCGTTTACGGCCGGTGGTCGCGCCGAATTCCTGACCGATTTTCTGCAAACGCTCACCAATCGCATCTTTTAACTCTGTCGGGAAAGGACCTTCTCCGACTCGTGTGGTGTAGGCTTTGCAGATGCCTATGACGGTGGAAATTGTATTGGGGCCGATTCCGCTGCCGCAGGCGGCGTTGCCGGAAACCGTGTTGGATGATGTCACGTAAGGATAGGTTCCGTGATCGATATCCAGATGACAGCCCTGTGCGCCCTCAAAGAGCACTCTCTTCCCTTGTTTGATTTCACGATCAAGAATAAGCGATGTGTCGGCGACATATGGTTTAATCTTTTCGGCAAAGGTAAGATATTCATCGGCAATGGCTTCGGCATTCAAAGGTTCCGCGCCGAAATAATTTTTCAATAGAAAGTTCTTTTCTTCAAGACTTTGGCGCAATTTTTCCCTAAACAGATCTGTTTCGTAGAGGTCGCCCACGCGGATGCCCGTGCGGGCGACTTTGTCTTCGTAAGCCGGACCGATGCCACGGCCTGTCGTGCCGATTTTTTTCCCAGCATTACGGGCCTCACGCGCCTGATCGATGCTGCGGTGATAAGGCATGATGACATGCGCTTTTTCGCTGACATAAAGCTTTGTAGATGACGGCAAAATGCCGGCTTGTGTTAATTCTTCAATTTCCGTCAGAAAAATCTTCGGGTCAAAGACAACCCCGTTGCCGACAATACAGATTTTATGATCGTGTAAAATTCCCGAGGGAATGAGATGCAAAATGGTTGTTCTGCCTTTAACCACCAGGGTATGACCGGCGTTGTTGCCGCCCTGAAACCGGGCGACAACATCCGCTTCACCTGTATAGAGATCAACAATTTTTCCTTTTCCTTCATCACCCCACTGAGTGCCTACAACCGCAACATTGGCCATGATTCATTTCCTACATTTTTATGGGTTTGATGGACAACACATGCGGTAATTTACGCAGTATCTCCAGTACGTCGGTTCCTACAGCGGAGTCCGTATTCAGAATAACCAGCGCCTTTTTGGCTTGAGCGTCTCGGCTCAAATGCAAGCGGGCGATGTTGACTTTATTGTTGCCCAGCGTGGTTCCCAGATTGCCGATGACACCCGGCTGATCGTCGTTGGAGACGGCCAGCAGATAACCTTCGGGTACGATTTCCAAGGAAAATTCATTGACGCGGACGATTCGGGGATCATCCTTCCCGAATACGGCGCCGGCTGTTTTGCTCAGCTCCTTGGACGTTTTTACGGTCAGCGCAATCATATTGTTGAAATCTTTGGTTTCGGTGCTCTTAACCTCGACTACTTTAATGCCTCTTTCCCTGGCAATAACCGGTGCATTGATATAGTTGACCGTTTCATTCAGAATCGGCTCTAAAAGCCCTTTGATCATCGAGATGGTGATCGGTGCGACATTGTGATTTAAAATCTCACCGCTGTATTCAATGGTGACTTCCTGAATTGCGCCTGTCAGTAATTGCGCTTGGAAGGTGCCCAACTTTTCCGCCAGATCCAGGTAGGGACGGATGACGGCCATCACGTCTGTGCTTACCGAAGGGAAGTTGACTGCGCCCTTGATTGCGCCGGTGGCGAAATAGGCGGCAATCTGATGGGCGATGGCAATGGCCACATTCGTCTGCGCTTCATCGGTAGAAGCACCCAGATGCGGTGTGCAGATGATGTTTTCCAATCCAATGAGATCCATGTTTTTGGTCGGTTCTTCTTCGAAAACATCAATGGCCGCACCGGCGACTTTGCCGGACTTTAATGCTTCATAAAGAGCTTTCTCATTGACGATGCCTCCACGGGCGCAATGAATCAGGAACACGCCTTTTTTCATTTTGGCGAAGGATTCCTCGTTGACCAGGTTTCTGGTCTCGGGGGAAAGCGGTGAATGCACGGTGATGAAATCAGCATTGGCATAGAGTTCATCCATGCTGACCATTTTCACGCCCATTTTTTCCGCAACTTCCGGAGCAATAAACGGGTCATGCGCGATGACATTCATTTTAAGGCCGATGGCACGGTCCGCCACCACGGTGCCAACTCTGCCCATGCCAATGACCCCCAGGGTTTTGTTGCAATATTCGTTACCCATAAATTTGGTTTTTTCCCAAAGACCTGCTTTCATCGAAGCGGTGGCCTGCGGGATTTTACGCGCGAGCGACACCATCATGGCGATGGTGTGCTCGGCGGTGGTGACGGTATTGCCGCCCGGGGTATTCATGACAACGATGCCGTGTTTGCTGGCGGCGGGGATATCGATGTTATCAACGCCTGCGCCTGCGCGGCCGATGGCGACCAGTTTGGTGGCCGCCTCAATGATTTCCGCCGTGACTTTGGTTGATGAGCGCACGATCAGCGCGTCGTAATCTTTGATGACTGCTTTTAACTCGTCCGGCTTCATGCCGGTTTTTACATCAACTTTAACGTCCGGAACGTTGCCCAGAATTTCGGCAACTTCGGAAGCCATAGCATCGCTGACTAATACTCGTTTCATAACGTCTTCCAAGAAGTCCTTGCGCTAAAGACTCTTTACCTTTTCATTGAAAACTTTCTCCAACTCGGCAAGCGCCACTTTGAGATCAGATTCTTCGATGGTCGGACCGCACCAGAAACGATAACCGGCGGGCGCGTCCTTGTAAGAGTTGATGTCGTGAGCGATATTTTTCTTGCTCAGATCGGAAGCGATGCTTTTAAGGAACTTGCTTTTTTCGTCTTTGTCCAGAGCCTTGACCTTGGGGTGCGTCACGGATAAACACACGGAGGTGTTGGAGCGGACTTTGGGATCATCGGCCAGAAATTCAATCCAGTCAGTTTTGGCGACCCAGTCTTCAACGACTTTCAAATTGGCTTTGCTTTTCTTGATTAAGCCGTCCAAACCGAATTTGTCTGCCCAATCCAGGGCATCCAGGTAATCTTCCACACAAAGCATGGAAGGCGTGTTGATGACGTCTCCGTCAAAGATCGCCTTGCTGATTTTGTCGCCTTTTTTCAGACGAAAGATCTTCGGCATCGGCCAGGTCGGTGTATAGGATTCCAGACGCGCGACCGCTTTCGGGCTCAGAATCATCATGCCGTGTGCGGCTTCTCCACCCAGGCATTTCTGCCAGGAAAAAGTTAGGACATCAATTTTACTCCAGTCAACTTCATTGGCGAAAGCATAGCTGGTGGCGTCGCACAGCGAGAGGCCTTCCCGATCTGCGGGAATCCAATCCCAGTTGGGAATCCTGACGCCGCTGGTTGTGCCGTTGGAAACGAAGACCACGTCATTTTTCCAATCGACCTGAGAGAGGTCGGGAATCTTGCCGTAATCAGCCTTGATAATGGTGGGATTGAGTTTGAGCTGCTTGTTGACGTCCGTAGCCCAGCCTTCAGAGAAACTTTCCCAGACCAGTACGGTAACCGGTTTGGGACCCAAAAGTGACCACATTGCACATTCAAAAGCGCCGGTATCGGAAGCCGGCAGAATGCCCACGAGGTAATCTGACGGAATATTTAAGACTTTTCGTGTGTCGTTCAGTGCTTTGACGATTCTTTCTTTTCCCAACGCGGAACGGTGTGAGCGACCGACCGGTGCGCTCTTCAGCGCATCGATACTCCACGCTGGCCTCTTGCTGCAAGGGCCGGAACTAAAATTGGGGTTTAACATAAATAACCATCCTTAAAATAAATTTTCTAAATTGTGGTGCTTTCATACCAGTATTGAGGTCTTTTCTCAAGAAATTTAAACTTTAATAAACGTCAAATGACCGGTAGTCGAGGCGGATACAGCCTATATATTTATTAAAACAATAACAAATTTTGACTTAAGTCAATTACAATGTTGAGGATTTGTTTTAAAAGAAAACAAAAAATGATATGGGGAAGTTTCTATCCTCACCTATGGACATTAAAGTCTCGATTTTTTTTAAAAAAGGAGGTCAATATGGTTGAAAGCACAACCCAAATTAAAGATCTAACCGGTGTGTTTGTGCTGAAAGATATGGCAACCTTTCAGGAACGCTCTGTCGTCAGTCGGGAGATCATCCGTAAGCCATCGGGAACATGTGAAATCTAAAAACTAAAAACTGAACAATATGATCACAGGGACGGGGGTTCGCTACCCTTCAGTGGTGGTGATCCCGCCCATCTTGTGCTGGATGAGATCGGAAGTTTTTCAAAACGAATTTTCGGTGGATTTGAAAAAATTATTTGATGCAGACTCGACGAACTTGCTTGAAATCCGTTAAACCAGCTAGTGATTTTAAGATACCGTCCTGAAGCAGTGTCGTCATCCCCTCGGACATAGCTTTGTCACGCATGGCTTCAACCGTTGCACGTTTTTGCACCAATCTCTTCATTCCGTCAGTGGCCACCACCAGTTCGTGAATGGCCATTCTGCCTTTATAGCCGGTTTTATCGCATAGGTTGCACCCTTTCGGGCGGTAAAGTTTGAAATTCTTGTCATAGGTAATAAGTTTGGCAAATGCCTCGTCGCCGTAACTTTCCACGATTTCATTATATTCTTCTTTGGTGGGATGATACTGCTCCTTGCAGTTTTTACAAAGCGTGCGCACAAGACGCTGGGCGAGAATGCCCAGCAAGGCGTCAGCAAAGTTCAGCGGATCAATGCCCATATCCAGCAGCCGGACGATGGTTTCCGGCGCGCTGTTGGTGTGCAGGGTGCTGAAAACCAGGTGACCGGTCAGCGATGCCTCAACACCAATTTTGGCGGTTTCAAAATCGCGCATTTCACCAACCATGATGATATCCGGGTCGGCGCGTAGGAATGAGCGCATGGCTGCAGCGAAATCAAAACCGATTTTGGGTTGCACCTGGACCTGGCGTAAACCGTACTGGGTAATTTCCACCGGATCTTCGGCCGTCCAGATTTTTCGATCCGGCCGGTTGATATGGTGCAGCGCCGCGTGCAGGGTGGTTGTTTTACCGGAGCCTGTCGGGCCAACAACTAAAATCATACCATAAGGCTTGGTGATGATTTTGATCATTTCATCATAGTTACGTTTCAAGAGGCCCCCATCCTCCAACGGCATGGTTTCGCCTTTGGCCAAAAGACGCATGACGACGTCTTCAACACCGCCTTGCGTAGGAATAGAAGCCACGCGCAATTCCAGATCTTCACCATTGGAACATCGGAATTTAATTTTACCGTCCTGTGGCAATCTTTTAATGGTGATATCTAAATTGGACATAATCTTGATGCGGGAAATAATTGCGGCCCGGTACCCGAATGGAACCGTCTGGTAAAGGGCGCAGTCGCCGTCAACACGAAACCGGATTTCCACATTTTTTTTGGCGACATTCGGTTCAATATGAATATCGGATGCCCGACGGGCAAAAGCATCGTTAACAATTTTATTGACGAGCTGCATAATGACGCTGTCGGATTCCGTGACCAGATCAGCGCCTTCATCATCGCCGCCGCCGCTTTCCTCATCGTCCAGTCTTCCCAAAAGCTCGGTAAAAGAATGCGCATCGCCATCGGAGGAGTGAAAAAAGAGGTTAATAAATTTCAAAATATCATCGGGCAAAGCGACATCATACTTCACTTTTTTTGTTTTCAGAATATTTTCGATGGCATCTCTTTTTAAGATATTGTTGGGATCATCGACAATGACGTGAACGTTGCCGTCAATTTTTTCCAGCGGCACCCACAGTTCACGCCGGAGGTAATCCTTTTTCAGATTTTTAATTAATTCGCCGGGAATAACCATTTTATCATTAAAATCGATAAACCGGCACCGGTAAAATTCTTCGAAAGAGTGAGCGATATCATCCCTGGAAATCCTGTGCTTACTCATCAGGTGATATTCCATGGATTCTTTATTCTTGC
>Ga0209202_1000515_pt1 | contig 31785 bp, 29 predicted proteins | sample AD_UKC032_MetaG_FD_184416 | JGI IMG/M metagenome (GOLD analysis project Ga0209202, IMG submission 184416) | Active sludge microbial communities of municipal wastewater-treating anaerobic digesters from USA - AD_UKC032_MetaG (SPAdes) (version 2) | ecosystem: Engineered > Bioreactor > Anaerobic >... | reverse complement strand
AGGCCAGGGACAGGTCGTACTGGTTGGTGAGTTGCTTGATCGGCGTGACCGCGATCTTGCCCGGCTTCGGGTAGCGATGATAGTAAAGCGCCGCCTCGCGCAACTGCTTGGAATCCATGTCTGCCTCCGTTTTGTATCGTGGAATTTTGTCCTGAATTGCGCAAAATTCTAGCACGTAGAAAAGCCGGGCCAAGTTGCGGATAACACTTAGCGCCGCAAAGTCAAGTGGATGTTTACCCTCGATTCTGTGATAATTATCGGCTTCCCAGCCGACGGCTTCGCGCCGCTCTAAATCTTGGTGGCAGTTACCGGCGACTGGTATGAAAACTAGCAGTTTCAGTAACCTGGAGAGAGACACCGCCATGACCGCACCGCTGAATGCACCTGACTACGTCAAACACGAAGGCCTGAAGAAATGGGTCGCCGAGATCGCCGCGCTGACCCAGCCGGACCGGATCCACTGGGCAGACGGGTCGCAGGAAGAATATGACCGCCTGTGCGCCGAAATGGTCGAAGCCGGCACGCTGATCAAGCTCAACGAAGCCAAGCGCCCGAATTCCTACCTCGCTTTTTCCGACCCCTCCGACGTCGCCCGGGTCGAAGATCGCACCTACATCTGCTCCGAGAAGAAGGAAGACGCCGGCCCGACCAACAACTGGGAAGAACCGGCCAAGATGCGCGAAACCCTGAACGGCATCTTCAAGGGCTGCATGAAGGGTCGCACGATGTATGTGATCCCGTTCAGCATGGGCCCGCTCGGCTCACCGATTGCCCACATCGGCTTCGAGATCACCGATTCCGCGTACGTCGTCACCAACATGCGCACCATGACCCGCATGGGCAAGGCCGTCTTCGACGTGCTCGGCAGCGATGGCGAATTCGTCCCCTGCGTCCATACCGTCGGCGCCCCGCTCGAGCCGGGCCAGCAGGATGCCAAGTGGCCCTGCAACCCGACCGTCAAGTACATCGTGCACTATCCGGAAACCCGCGAGATCTGGTCCTACGGTTCGGGCTACGGCGGCAATGCCCTGCTCGGCAAGAAGTGCTTCGCCCTGCGTATCGCCTCCAACATGGCGCGCGATCAGGGCTGGCTGGCCGAACACATGCTGATCCTCGGCGTTGAATCGCCGGAAGGTGAAAAGTCCTACGTTGCAGCGGCCTTTCCGTCGGCCTGCGGCAAGACCAACTTCGCCATGCTGATCCCGCCAAAGACCCTCGACGGCTGGAAGATCACCACCATCGGCGACGACATTGCCTGGATCAAGCCGCGTGTCGACAAGGACGGCGTCACCCGCTTCTACGCCATCAACCCGGAAGCCGGCTTCTTCGGTGTCGCTCCGGGCACCTCGGAAAAGACCAACTTCAACGCGCTGGCTACGTTGAAGGAAAACATCATCTTCACCAACGTCGCGCTGACCGACGATGGCGACGTGTGGTGGGAAGGCCTGACCAAGGAAGCGCCGGCGCATCTGATCGACTGGCAAGGCAACGACTGGACGCCCGAAGACGGCAAGGCCGGCAAGAAGGCCGCCCACGCCAACTCGCGCTTCACCGCGCCGGCCAGCCAGTGCCCGTCCGTTGATTCCGCCTGGGAAGATCCGGCCGGCGTGCCGATTTCCGCCTTCATCTTCGGCGGCCGCCGCGCCACCACCGTGCCGCTCGTGTACGAAGCCTTCAACTGGAACTACGGCGTCTACATGGCCGCCACCCTCGGCTCCGAAACCACCGCCGCCGCCTTTGGCCAGCAGGGTGTCGTCCGTCGCGACCCGTTCGCCATGCTGCCGTTCTGCGGCTACCACATGGGTGATTACTTCAACCATTGGCTGCGCATGGGCAAGACCGTCGATGCCGCCCCCAAGATCTTCTGCGTAAACTGGTTCCGCATGAACGAGAAAGGCGAATTCATGTGGCCGGGCTTCGGTGACAACATGCGCGTCCTGAAGTGGATCGTGCAGCGCTGCAAGGGCAAGGTTGCCGCCAAGGAAACCGCGCTGGGCTGGATGCCGCAGTTCGAGGATATCGACTGGACCGGACTGGAAATCACCAAGCCCGAGTTCGAGGCGCTGACCACGATTGACGCCGATGCCTGGAAATCCGAACTGGCCGGCCACAAGGAGTGGTTCGACAAGATGGGCGAAAAGCTGCCGCGCGAATTCACGCTCAAGCGTGAGCTGTTCGAGATGGCGCTGTTCAAGGACGCTGCCTGATCGGTAGCTGAGCGATAATGAAGCGGCCACCTGCGGGTGGCCGTTTTTCTTTGAGGAAACCCATGCCCTATCGCCCTGCCGCTCGCCTGGCCGACATCGAGCCATTCCACGTCGTCGAGTTGCTGACCCGCGCCCGCCAGCTGGAAGCCGAGGGGCGCGACATCATCCACATGGAAATCGGCGAGCCGGATTTCCCGACGCCAAGTCCGATCGTGACAGCTGCGGTCAACGCCATAAAAGAGGGCAAAACGCTGTACACCCAGGCACTCGGCCTGCCCGAACTTCGCGCGGCAATTTCCACCTTTTACCGCGAGCGCTACCGCGTGCCCGTGCCTGCCAGCCGCATCGTCGTCACCAATGGCGCGTCTGGCGCCCTCAACCTCGCCTTTGCCTGCCTCGCCGACCCGGGCAGCGAGTGGCTGCTGGCCGACCCGGGCTACCCGTGCAACCGCCACATCATCCGCACCTACGAAGGTCGGCCGGTCAGCATCCCGGTGGGAGCCGCGAGCAACTTTCAGCCGACACCTTCATTACTGCGCCAATACTGGAGCGACAAGACCGCCGGCCTGCTCGTCGCCTCGCCGGCCAACCCGACCGGGACGCTGCTCTCGCTGAACGACATCGCCTCGCTGGCCGAGATTTGTCGCGTCAACAACGGCCATTTTCTGGTGGACGAGATCTACCATGGCCTGACGTACGCCCCGTCCCACAAAGGGGCTTGCTTCGCGGCGAACGAAGTGCTCTCGGAGGATGAAGCCAATGCCCCCACCGCCTGCGCCGCCGGCGACGACATCTGGGTCATCAACAGCTTCTCCAAATACTTCCAGATGACCGGCTGGCGACTGGGCTGGATGGTGGTTCCCGAACCCTACGTGCGCGATGTCGAAAAGCTCGCGCAGAACCTGACGCTGTGCCCGTCGACCCCGGCGCAATACGCTGCGCTGGCGGCATTCAGCCCGGAGACACTGGCGATTCTCGAGAAACGCCGCGCCGAATTCCGCCGCCGCCGTGACTTTCTCGCGCCGGCCCTCGAACGCATCGGCTTCCGGATCACCGCGCAACCGCAGGGCGCCTTCTATCTCTACTGCGATTGTTCGGCCCTCAGCGCTGACAGTTTCCGCCTCGCGCGCGACATGCTGGAAAAGGCCGGCGTCGCTGCCACGCCCGGTCTGGATTTCGGCAGCAATGCACCGGAAAAACATATCCGCTTCGCGTACACCAACGGTATCGGGCGCCTAGCCGAGGCGGTCGAGCGCCTGGCCACGTACTTCGGCCGGTAACTCCAGCCCCGGAAACTGGGCCTGCAACGCATCCCAAGCAAAATGCGGCCCGGGATCGGTCTTGCGCCCGGGCGCCACGTGGCAATGGCCGGCAACGGCAGCGATAGGATAACGCCGGCGCAGCGCCTCGATCAGTCGCCACAGCGCAACGTACTGTTCCGGCGCGAAGGGCTGCTCGTCGCTGCCCTCCAGCTCGATGCCCACTGAATAGTCGTTGCAGTTGCCCCGCCCCTGCCAAGCCGACTGCCCGGCATGCCAGGCGCGCCGGTCGCAGCCGACGAACTGGACGACCCGGCCGCTGCGGTGAACCAGAAAATGCGCCGATACCCGCAGCTCGGCGATCGTCGCAAAATACGGGTGGGCCTGCGCGTCGAGCCGGTTGAGAAAGAAGCGTTCTATCCAGTCGCCGGAGAACTCCCCCGGCGGCAGGCTGATGTTGTGCACCACGACGAGGGAAACCGTACTGCCCGCCGGGCGCCCCCCCTGATTCGGCGAACGCACCCAGCGCGCGCCCTTCAGCCAGCCGTCGCCGCGCCAGCGCCTCACTCGATGCCCAGGCGCTCAAGCCGGTACCGCAACGAGCGGAATGTGACCCCGAGCACGCGGGCGGCGGCCGTCCGGTTGCCCTCGGTTTTCTGCAGAGCCTCGAGAATCGCCAGCCGCTCAAGCCGGTTCAGATAATCGTCGAGCGTTTCGCTGCCCCGGCCCGGGCTCTCGCCAGCCATTTCATCGGGCGCCAGCTGCAGGTCTTCGGCCTCGATCGACGCCCCCGAACACAGCGCGGTCGCCCGCTCGAGAATGTTCTCCAGTTCGCGCACATTGCCGGGGAAGGGGTAGGCCGCCAGCGCGCGCAGGGCGCCATCCGAAAGGCGCGGGCCGCCATCACCGCACAGGCGCTTGAGCAATGAACCGACGAGCAGCGGAATATCGTCCGGTCGCTCGCGCAGCGCAGGCATGCGCAACTCGATGACATTCAGCCGGTAATACAGATCCTGGCGGAAGGTCCCTTTCTCGACGCACTCGCGCAAGTTTCGATGCGTGGCGCAGATGATGCGTACGTCAACCGGCTCCTCGGTCGCCGCCCCCACCTTGCGCACCCGTTTTTCCTGGATGGCCCGCAGCAGCTTGACCTGCATGGCCAACGGCAGGTCGGCCACTTCGTCGAGAAACAGCGTGCCGCCGCTGGCCACCTGGAAGAAGCCGTCGCGTTCGCTTTCGGCGCCGGTGAACGCGCCCTTGCGATAGCCGAAGAACTCGCTCTCCATGAGGTTTTCCGGGATGGCACCGCAGTTGACCGGAACGAACGGCGCGCTGTTGCGCGCACTGCGCGAATGAATCAGGCGCGCTGCCAGCTCCTTGCCGCTGCCCGATTCGCCGGAAACATAGATCGGCGCCTGGCTGCGCGCCAGCTTCTCGATCATTGTCCGCACCTGCTGCATGGCTGCCGATTCACCGGTCAGCGACTGCAGCGGATCCTCCTGATGCGCGCCGTCGGGCACGCGCAGGGCCGCCTTCACCAGGGCGCGCAGCTGTTCAAGCCCGACCGGCTTGGCGAGATAGTCAAAGGCGCCCGCCTTGAGCGCCGCCACGGCATTTTCGGTGCTGCCAAACGCCGTGATCACCGCCACCGGCGTCTGCGCGTGATGCTCGGCAATATGGCGCACGATCTCCAGGCCGTCGCCATCCGGCAGGCGCATATCTGTCAGGCACAGCTGAAACTCGCCATCGGCCAGACAGGCGCGCGCCTCGGCGACACTCCCGGCACAGGCCGCGGCCAGCCCCATGCGCGACAGCGTGAGGTCGATCAGTTCGCGGATATCCGGTTCATCGTCGATGACCAGAACGCGGTTCAATTCACCGCGCGGGCGCCGTTCACTTCGGGCAACTGACATGCGTCGCTTCTCCCAACAAGAATAAAGTGGCCGCACTCATCATCGGCCATGAGTTCCAGGCTGGCGCCGTTCGCCTCGCACAACTCGCGGGCGATGAAGAGTCCGAGTCCGGTGCCCAGATGGCGGGTGGTAAAAAACGGCTCGAAGATCTGGCGCCGGACCTCCTCGGGGACGCCGCCGCCGTCGTCGATCACATGCAGCTCAACCCGCCCTTCACCGGCACCGGCAAGCGCCCGCAAGCAGACGCTGCCCGGGCCGCCCTTGCCGTGGCGCACGGCATTGGCCAGCAAATTCCAGAGCACCTGGTGCAGATGCGTGCGATCAAAACACAAGGCAATTTCCTCATCCGCCTCGACGACGATGACACCGGGCGCCACCGCCTGGGAGTGCTCGAAACCATCGATGAACTGCCGGCAGAACATGGCCACGGGGAGAATTTCAGCCTGCATCCGGTCGCGCCGCCCCAGTTCGAGTATATCCGCCACGATCCGGTCCAGGCGCGCCACGTTGTCGGCCAGGATTTTCAGCAGCCGGTCCTGCATCGCGCCCCGGCGTTCTTCCCGCAACAGCTCGCCGGCATGGCCGATTGCCGACAGCGGGTTGCGGATCTCGTGGGCGATGCTCGCGGTCAACCGCCCGAGTGCGGCCAATTTCAACTGCTGGGCGCGCTCCTGCAGGCGTCCGAGATCTTCAAGAAAGACCAGCACCTCGCCGGCACTGCTGGCCGTCTGCTCGAAGCGGGCGCGCAATTGGCCGCCCGCGGGCGTCTGAAAGTCGTTCGGGGCAGTGGCTCCGGTCACTTTCCATTCAGCCAGCGCGCCCCCCAGGGGCGCGCAGTAGTCATTTACCAGGGCATTTGCCGCCGGGGCCGGCCCAAGCATCGCCTCGGCCACAGGATTGTGGCGCTGCACACGCCCCGCGCTATCGACGACCAGCACACCGTCCTGCATGCGCTCGATCACGCGCTGGCTGATCCGGCTCTGATTTTCCAGGCTGATCCCGCGCTGCCGCGCCAGCTCTTCATTGAGCATCACCCGCTGGCCGAGCAAGCGCGCCAGGATAGCAGTTGCAAAGAACCCCGCCGACAGGAACCCCGCCTGAACAATGGTCGCCGCGTCAAACTTGTCGATCAGTACGCCATAGACCTGAACGGCCAGCGTCGCCAGCGTCGCCAGTGCGGCATAAAAAAGCACCAGGCGCCCGCGTCCGACCAGGCTGGCGGTTGCCAGCGAGACCAGCAGCAGCGTTCCGACACCGCTCCCTACGCCACCGCTGGCGTACACCAACAGGCTGATGGCAATAATGTCGATCAGCACCTGCAACGAAAGCTGCATGTTGAAGCGATGCTGCCAGTGCAGCGAAGCGAGCAAACCGGCCGCCACCAACGACAGGTAAAGGCCGGCCGCCAGGACGAACAGCGGCGAGTCGGCCAAATGCAGCGCAGCGATCCAGCCCGCCGGCAACAGGGCAGCGAGCAGCACGAGGCTGGCAAGCACCAGCCGATAAAGATTGAAATAATGGAAGGGGCGCCAGCTGGCCTCCCAGGTTACCGACAGCCAGTCGGTCATGGCTTGCCGGCAGACTTCCCGGCCCGGCGATGCTGATCGCAACAGTAATCCAGCCCGTCATCGACAATGCTATCGCTGCGCGGCATCAGCAACCCGCAGTGCGCGCAGGCCACCATTTTCTCGGCTTTCCGCGGCGGCACCGAGCGCTCACCCGGCCCGCTGGCGCGCTTCTTCCACACCCACCAGATCAATCCGACAAAAGCGATGAGCAGCAGGTATTTCATTCTGGGAGACTCCGGGTTGTCCGACACACACCGCAGCAGCAGGGTGGCCGGAGTGACACACTTCGAGCACGCCATTCCGGCGCCGCGAAAAGTGTTGAAAGGCACGCCGATTCAAGCTTGGCGCTGGCGAATTATAGTTGCCGACAGCGCGTTGGGACAATCTTGAGGCGTGGCGAGGCACGATTTCACTCGTTTGCGATTCGTGCAACGACAGCTGCCCATTCTTCAGACGCACGTTTGCGCCCTTGCATCAAATCGAGCGCAAGTGGTGAAGCGCCAAGCAGATACCGGACTGGTAGGCAGCCACTCCCGTCAAACCGCACCAACGGACACTCCCGCAAATCGATAGCCACGCGCCAGCGTGCTAGACTTAGTCTGTTAGCCAAACCAACTCGGAGTTCACATGCCTCGGGTGATCAATGTTCATGAAGCAAAGACGCACTTCTCCCGCCTTCTTGATCAAGCCCATGCCGGGCAGGAAATCATTTTGGCCAAAGCGGGAAAGCCTTACGCCCGCCTGGTGCCACTGTCACCAAACAGCGGGCTGCGCCAAGCCGGGCGCTTGGCTGGCCAGGTCGAAGCAAGTTTCTTTGACCCCTTGCCGGAATCCGAAATTCAGGCATGGGAAGCACAGTGAGATATTTACTGGACACCCATGCCTTGCTCTGGTGGTGGACGGACGACCCACAACTCTCCACGTATGCCAAGAGCCTGATTTATGATGAAGGGAACTCGATTTTCGTCAGCGTAGCGAGTGCGTGGGAAATTGCCACGAAGCACCGCCTCGGAAAACTCTCGGTCGCCGGGCAAGCAATAAGCCGTTTCAACGAACTCGTTGAACTCGATGGCTTCGAACATCTGCCGGTAGTCTACCTGCATGCAGTCCGCGCCGGCAGTTACACCGTAGATCATCGCGACCCGTTTGACCGCATGCTTGCCGCCCAAAGTACCCTTGAGAACGTCACGTTGCTCACATGCAACAGGGCGTTTGTGGCATTCGGCAACCCAGTCGCCTGGTAAGCCATCCATCTGTCGACTCCGCCGCCAAGATGGTTTGAGAACAAGCCGTTGTTTTCGCTAGGAACGTACCGCATCTGAGCTCTGACAGATCAAGGTGTTCCCCAAGCAAATTCGAAGCCTTGCGGCCGATTCACCTCAATCAATAATGAAAATTAGCCATTTTTCGGCGTCGACCGTAGCCCGCAGGCAACCTCTCAGGATGCAACAAGTGATATTTTTACGACTAACCGAAACCGCACAAACGGAACATGACCAAAGCAGCCCTGATCACCGGAATCACAGGCCAAGATGGCGCCTATCTGGCTGAATTGCTACTCAGCAAAGGCTATCTCGTGCACGGCATCAAGCGCCGCTCGTCGTCGTTCAACACGGATCGCATAGACCACCTCTACCAGGATCCACACGTCAGTCACCGCAATTTAATCCTGCACTACGGCGACCTCACCGACTCCACCAATCTCATCCGCATCATCCAGCAAGTCCAACCCGACGAAATCTACAACCTGGCCGCCATGAGCCATGTTGCCGTTAGCTTCGAAACCCCCGAATACACCGCCAACGCCGATGGCCTGGGCACGTTACGTATTCTGGAAGCCATCCGCATCCTTGGTCTAGAGAAGAAGACCCGCTTCTACCAGGCATCGACCTCCGAACTCTACGGCCTCGTCCAGGAAACCCCGCAGAAGGAAACCACTCCCTTCTACCCGCGCAGTCCGTACGCAGTCGCCAAGCTCTACGCCTACTGGATCACCGTGAACTACCGCGAGGCCTACGGCATCTACGCCTGCAACGGCATCCTCTTCAACCACGAAAGCCCGATCCGCGGCGAAACCTTCGTCACCCGAAAGATCACCCGTGCCCTTGCGCGCATCGCAGTCGGCCTGCAGGATTGCCTCTACCTTGGCAACCTCTCTGCCCTTCGCGACTGGGGGCATGCGCGGGATTTCGTCGAGATGCAATGGCTGATGCTGCAGCAGGAACAACCCGACGACTTCGTCATCGCCACCGGCGTGCAATATAGCGTCCGGCAGTTCGTCGAACTCGCTGCCGCTGAACTCGGCATTACCTTGCGCTTTGAAGGGGATGGCGAATCTGAAATTGGCATTGTTTTGCGGGTTGACCGCGACAACACACAATGCAAACCCGGCGACACCATCGTCCGCGTCGACCCGCGCTACTACCGCCCGACCGAAGTCGAGACCCTGCTCGGCGACCCGAGCAAGGCCCGCGAAAAACTCGGCTGGACACCCAAGACCAGCCTGCCCGAACTGATCCATGAGATGGTCACCGCCGACTACGCGGAAGCCAAACGCGATGCACTCGTAAAATCTGCCGGGTTCCAGACCTTCAACCATCACGAATAACACAGTGCCCGAAATCGACCTCAATGCACGCATCTACGTCGCCGGCCATCGCGGCATGGTTGGAGCCGCCATCGTTCGGGCACTGCAAGCCAAGGGATACACCAACCTGGTCACCCGCACCCATGCCGAACTTGACCTCACCAACCAGGCCGCTGTCCGCACCTTCTTCCAGGGCGAGGGCATCGACCAGGTCTATCTCGCTGCTGCCAAGGTGGGCGGCATCCATGCCAACAACACCTACCCTGCCGAGTTCATCCACCAGAATCTGATGATCCAGAGCAACGTGATCCATGAAGCATGGCAATCCGGCGTCAAGAAGTTGCTTTTTCTCGGCTCCAGTTGCATCTACCCACGCGACTGCCCGCAGCCGATCAAGGAAGAATACCTGCTCACCGGCCCGCTCGAACCCACCAACGAGCCTTACGCCATCGCCAAGATCGCAGGCATCAAGATGTGTGAGAGCTATAACCGACAGTACGGCACTGATTTCCGCAGCGTCATGCCATGCAACCTTTACGGCCCGGGAGACAATTACCACCCGGAGAACAGTCATGTCATTCCTGCGCTGATCAGAAGAATTCACGATGCAATGGTAGTGGGAGAAAAGACGGTCACAATCTGGGGAACCGGTACACCCAAAAGGGAATTCCTGTATGTAGATGACTTGGCCGCCATTTGCGTCCACATAACGGAGTTGGACAAGGACACCTACCGCGCCCATACCCATCCGAGGTCCAGCCATGTCAATGTGGGCTCAGGTTATGAAATCACCATCGCTCAATTGGCAACAATGCTTTGTCGAATTATCGGATACCAAGGCGAACTGACCATCGACGACAGCATTCCCGATGGTGCGCCGCGAAAACTCTTGGATACTCAGCGACTTCGAGCATTCGGTCTTCATGAATCAACAACCGCACTAGAGAATGGGCTTTGCGCAACTTATTCGGATTTTGTGGAAGGAAGTATTTTGATTGATTCAATGAATACCTTCACTTCTGCCTAGAACCCGGAAAACGGATGGTTCCGGCAGTCACCACGGCAGCTGAAAAACTCTAAGGCCAAGGATTATTGAAATATGCCTCACGGGGAAATCCTGCACATCTGCCTGCTGGATAAATTTATCCCACCGTTCATAGAATTCATCAACAACAATTTTGAATATGAGCGCCATACATTCCACCTTTCTGGAGATATTTACAAGTATCCAGTAACCAAAGGTGCGAATATTATATTATTCACGGGGACTGGTCGATTATTTAAGTTGCTTCACGCAATGTACCGGGCAAAACGGATAATTCTTCACGGCCTGTTTGATCCGAAAATTTTTGAATTGCTGGCGCTACAACCGTGGCTTCTGAAGAAATGCTACTGGGTCATGTGGGGCGGCGACCTATACCATTATGAGTTCAGGGAGCGGAACAAGCATGAGGACAGGCATGAACGCATTCGTGCCTTTGTTATAAAGCGCATTGGCCACCTTGTAACCTATATCAAGGGTGACTATGAATTGGCGCAAAAATGGTACGGGGCTACAGGTGTATATCACGAATGTTTGATGTATCCGAGCAATCTGTACAAAGAGGCACCAACACGTTCAGAGTCTGACCCCTACCTCAACGTGTTGGTTGGAAACTCTGCCGATCCATCAAACAACCATCTGAAAGTATTTGATAGTCTCAAGCCATTAATGCATGAAGGCGTGCGAATTTATTGCCCTCTTTCGTACGGCGATAGCGACTATGCCGCAGAGATCGCAAGCAAGGGAAAACATTTGTTCGGAGAGCAATTCATCGCCTTGTTAGACTTCCTACCCATTGAGAAATATCTGGAACTACTTGGAAAAATTGATATAGCAATCTTTGCACATGAACGGCAACAGGGAATGGGAAATACAATAACATTGCTCGGCAACGGGAAAAAGGTATTCATTCGCAACGACATAACTCCATGGCAATTATTTACCAGCCTTGGCGTCTGCATATTCGATGCTAATAAAATAGAAATTAGCAGGGAGAAATTTTCAAGTTTTACAAATAACACAAAGGTAATATCCGAATATTTTTCTACTGCAAATTTAGTCAAGCAGTACAACAATCTCTTCCAATAATCCAATGAAGATACGATTTTATGTTGCTGGAAAAAAGGGATTTGCCACACTAGAAGCAATAATAAAGCAGTTTGGCGAAAGCTGTGTGGATATTGTAATAACAGCCCGCGACAGTGGTGTCGAGAACGACTGGAGTGACGAAATCTTTTCCTTGTGCCAAAAGTATCGTTTAAGATGTTATTTAAGAAATGATAGCCAAACAGAAACCCAACTGCCTGATTATAGCTTTGCTATCGGCTGGCGATGGATGATAGAGGGCATTCATAATTTGATCGTATTTCATGACTCACCACTTCCAAAGTATAGGGGATTTGCACCTTTAGCAAACATGCTAATAAATGGAGAAAGGGAGATTGGCGCAACAGCGCTACTTGGCACTAGCGAGTATGATAAAGGCGGAATACTATATCAGCATTCAAAAAAGATTAGTTATCCAAAGAAAATAGCGGATGCAATTGAAGACATCATTAATATTTATGTAAAATTAGCCTTCAAGATTATTGAAGGCATCTTGAATAATAACACTTTAGTCGCGAAACCTCAGACTGAAAGCCAAGCCACTTATAGTCCGTGGCGGGACGAAAATGACTACCTCATTAATTGGCATCAGGATTCGGATTCTATTGTGCGTTTCGTTAATGCCCTTGGCCCCCCATACCGTGGCGCTGCGTCACGGCTAAATGGTGAGACTGTACGGATATATGAAATAGATACCGTTCAAGACGTTTTTGTAGAATGCAGAAAATCCTCGATCGGCAAAGTAATTTTCATGGACAGGCAACAACCGGTGATCATTTGCGGGAGTGGGCTAGTCAGATTGGCCGAGATTCGCAAAAATGGCGAGATAATTCCAACAATTCCATTCAGATCAAGATTCGAATAGATTTTCGAAGATGAGCTACGCCATTCCCTTCAATCGTCCTCCGCGCACTGGCAATGAAGACCAATATGTTCTCGCAGCCATGCGCAGCGACAAGATTTCGGGCGACGGGGAATTCAGCCGACTTTGTCAGCGATGGTTTGAGCAACAACTCGGCTGCCCGAAAGCGCTACTGACCCCATCATGCACCCAGGCACTCGAAATGGCTGCAATGCTGATCGACATACAACCGGGCGATGAGGTAATCATGCCCAGTTACACCTTCGTCAGCACTGCCAACGCTTTCGCGCTACGGGGGGCAAAGATCGTTTTCGTAGACATTCGCCCGGATACGATGAACATTGATGAGTCAATCATCGAGTCAGCGATCACACCCAAAACCAAGGCCATCGTCCCTGTGCATTATGCCGGCGTGGGTTGTGAAATGGATACGATCATGTCGATTGCGGGGCGGCATGGCTTGTTCGTAATCGAAGATGCAGCACAGGGAATGTCGTCCACGTATAACAATAAGCTATTGGGCAGTATTGGACATATGGCTGCCTATAGCTTTCACGAGACAAAAAACTGCACCAGCGGCGGCGAAGGCGGCTTGCTCATCATCAACGATGGGCGTTTTGTCGAGCGCGCAGAAGTCATTAGGGAGAAGGGCACCAATCGCAGTCAGTTTTTTCGCGGCATGGTGGACAAATATACCTGGGTAGATTTGGGAAGCAGCTATTTGCCCAGCGAGCTTCAGGCAGCCTACCTCTGGGGGCAACTGGAGTGGGCCGACAAGATCATGCAGAATCGCCTGCTTGCTTGGCATGGCTACCGCGAGGCTCTGGAAGATCTAGAACAAAAAGACTTGATCGAATTGCCGACGATCCCAAACCAATGCAAACACAACGGGCACATGTTCTATGTGAAGTGCCGAAATATCGATGAGCGCACTGCCTTACTTGCACATCTTAAGTCTGATGGAATTTACGCGGTTTTCCATTATGTGCCCTTGCACAGCGCACCTGCAGGCCTAAAGTTCTCGCGTTTTCATGGGGACGACAGGTACACCACCCAAGAGAGTTCGCGCCTGGTACGTCTGCCGATTTGGTATGGAATAGAATCCGAAACAACAGCCCATATAGCAAAGAGCGTCAGGAGCTTTTATGGCTTTCGGCCACCAAGTGATAAGACATGATCGTTAGCCCAAGTCGTTGGCGTCCCCTTTTGGAAGAGCGGCATTCGATCCCAGAGAATGCATCCCCTAATCGAAAAGCCTCTCAAACACGCCGCTGGTAACATGAAAGAAACTGTTCCATGGGAGCATCCTAATCGCACCCCTTATAACTGGCTTCTTTATGAAATCAGCCATCAGTTTCTGGTTAAGTTCTCCGGATTAGTTAAAGGTACGCTCTACGATCTTGGCTGTGGCGAGATGCCTTACCGTGATTGGCTTCTAGGGTATGCCGACCGCTACATTGGTGTGGACTGGTCGAATTCCCCACACGATCTTAAAGCCGACATCGTCGCGAATTTGAACGAGGCGTTGCCTATCGAAAATCAAGTTGCGGATTCGGTTATCTCCCTTTCGGTAATGGAACATCTTCGGGAGCCGCAGCTTTTTCTAAGCGAAGCGCATCGCATACTCAAGCCTGGGGGCGCAATCATCCTTCAAGTACCGTTCATGTGGTGGGTTCATGAAGCACCTCATGATTATTTCCGTTACACGAAATACGGGCTTGATTACATGTTCGAGAAAGCCGGTTTCAGTAAAATCGAGGTCCACCCGCAGACCGGTTTCTGGACTACTTGGATACTGAAGTTCAACTATCAGTCGGCACGCCTAATCATGGGGCCATGGCCGATACGGAAGCTAATGGCTATTCTCATGCGCGCGATCTGGGCGGTCGACCAGCGAGTTGCTCCATGGTTGGACACGCGCTGGCCATGTGAAGAGGAAACGGCTGGCTATTTCGTGGTAGCTCTGAAGCCTTGACACTCAAGCGCCAAGCATTCACGGCTGTACGATGGACGTCATTTGCGGCAGTCATGCAGTCTTTGATGCAATTAGTCCAAATGGCCGTTCTTGCAAGGCTGCTGTCGCCTGAAGACTTCGGCCTCATGGCTCTGGTTAGCGTCGCTATTGTTTTCTGCAGTTTGTTTTCGGATATGGGGCTAAGCAGCGCCTTTATCCAAAGGCAGGATGTGACGCCACAGCAACGATCAAGCCTTTTCTGGCTCAACATCGCAATGGGCACTGCATTGACGATTTTAATGATTGCAATCAGCCCTCTGGCTGCATGGTACTTTGACGATGATCGTCTCTTGCCGCTTTTTGCGCTGACAGCGACAACGCTGATTATCAACGCAGCAGGCCAACAGGTGCGAATAGCCGCCGAAAAGACGCTCCACTTTCGCCCAGTAGTGCTTGTTGATACCTGTTCAACGTTACTAGGCTTTGCGGCCACGGTACTAGCTGCGTTGGCAGGATGGGGGGTTTATTCTCTGGCGTTCGGGAGCGTGCTAGGCGCTATTTCAGGCACATTATTGGCATGGCTATTCATAGCCAACTCATGGCGCCCGCGGTTTGGATTCAAAGCAGACGATGTACGTCCATTCATTGGCTTCGGAGGAAGTTTGGTGGCCAACAATATCGTCAATCAGTTCAATGCCAGCGTTGACCTCTTAATTGGCGGCCGCATGCTTGCTGCTTCGCAATTGGGGCTATACAGTGTTCCAAGGAACTTGGTTCTTCAACTCCAGTTCCTGGTCAATCCGGTCATTACGCGTGTAGCCTTTCCGCTGATATCGCAAGTACAGACCGATCTGCCCCGAGTCAAAGCGATCTATCTTCAAACACTGAACATGACCGCTTCAACCAATGCCCCACTTTACTTGGGTGCGTTCTTCTTCGCCCAAGAAATAGTCGACCTGCTACTGGGCAGCAACTGGACTGGATCCGTGGACGTCCTCCGTATCCTCGCTATCTGGGGATACATGAGATCAACAGGCAATCCTGTTGGCAGCCTGTTATTGGGAATGGGCCGTGCGGATCTCGCGTTGAAATGGAACGGAGCAATGCTTTTCGTCATCCCCCCATTGCTCTGGATCGGCTCGCGCCATGGCACCCAAGGCATCGCCTGGACACTGCTAGTCTTTTCCTTTGTCATGTTCGTGCCGGGCTGGTATTTCCTGGTTCACCGACTCTGCCAAGCGGGGCTGCTCGAGTATGCAAGGGCCGCCCTCGCGCCGCTCGCCATAGCACTATCGGCGATCCTTCCTGCATACTTGGGGGCGACCTGGTTCGAGGGGGATTTTGTACGACTGACCGTCGGCATTGCCCTCGCCGCTCCGCTCTACCTCGCCATCAGCTTCCTCGCAAACCGGCAATGGGTGCGTGCGATGCTGGAACTGGCAGGAAAGAAAACTTGAACTGACATAATGATCGACCGCATCCAGATCAGTGTCGTCATCCCCGCCCGAAACCGGGCGAAGACCTTGCCCGCCTGCCTCGACTCGGTCGTCCGTCAGACCTATCCCGCTGCAGAAGTCATCGTGGTCGACGACGGATCAACCGACGAAACCGAACAAATAGTCCGAGAGCACCCAGACCCGCGCATACGATACACTCAATTTAAGACTAGCCATGGTGCGCAAGCTGCCCGCAATCGCGGTGTCGAATTGGCTAAATCTGAGTGGATCGCCTTTCAAGACTCTGACGATACTTGGTTGCCAGAAAAGCTGGCAGTTCAAGTTGAGACACTAGCTCGTCACAACTTTGACAAAAGGGTCGTCATTCACGGCGACGGAATTCGTCAAGACGAGCAATCAGGCGCCGAGGAACTGATTCAAGCTCCTCTGACCACAGGGGATTGTTACCATCAGTTGCTGCTCCAGGCCGGACCGATGTTTCAGTCGCTACTCGTTCCTCGTTGGGCCATCCTCGAAGCTGGAGGGTTGGATGACGACTGCCCTTCCTATCAGGAATGGGATACCGCAATTCGCCTTTCACGGATTTGCCGATTCGTGCATGTACGTGAGCCGCTATTCATCTGGAAATGGCATGCCGGGGAGACGATCAGCAAGGATTTCGTTCGCGATTTACGCGGATTTGACTACGTCATTCGCCAGCACCGAGAGGAAATCCTCGCCGCACACGGTCACAGGGCTTGGCGAAGACTCAAGATCGGCAATATCGCCCGCGCACTCTCTGCTAGGCATTGGGACGAAGCCGAAGCTATGATGGCAGAGGAACCGGCTCACCGCTCCGTTAGCCTCGCAAGAGTCTTTGCGAAGCGACAGTTCTTTCCGCCCAAAGGGCGGCAATTGTTGTATCTCATGGCCACCTGACTCACGCAAATGATTGATCGCATCCTGCATAACAATCTGGAACTCGCGCTTATTGTGCGCCGATCGTTCCGCTCTGAGGGCATCTCGTTCCTGACCCCGAGCGCATACTCGCAGCAGTTGGGCTACATGAACCGGCCCGCCGGTCATATCATTCCGCCGCACGTCCATAACCCAGTGGCACGTGAGGTCCACTTCACAAAGGAAGTCCTCTTCATCAGGAGTGGAAGGTTACGGGTGGACTTCTATTCGGATAGCCAGGACTATCTTGAGAGCACCGTCCTTGAGGCCGGCGACGTGATCCTTCTTGCCTTTGGCGGCCACGGTTTCGAGATGTTGGAACCGACCGAAATCATCGAAGTAAAGCAGGGCCCCTACGCGGGAGATCAAGATAAAACACGATTCCAAGCTGTTTCCCCAGACTTGCTCCACATGCGGACGCCATCAGAATGATTCCCGTCAACACTCCTCTGCTTGACGGCAACGAAGAGCGCTACCTGGTCGAATGCATCAGATCGGGGTGGGTATCGTCTGAGGGGCCCTTCGTCGAGCGCTTCGAGGCGCAATTTGCGGCCCGCGTCGGCCGCCGCTTCGGCATTGCGGTTGCCAATGGCTCGCTCGCGCTTGACGCTGCGGTTGCCGCTCTGGACATTGGCCACGGCGACGAGGTCATCATGCCGACGTTCACCATCATTTCGTGTGCTGCCGCTGTAGTGAGGGCCGGGGCAAAGCCAGTTCTCGTCGATTGCGACCCAATTACCTGGAACATGGATGTGGCAGCAATCGAGGCCTGCATAACGTCCCGCACCAAGGCAATCATGGCAGTGCATATCTATGGCCTTCCGGTTGACATGGCACCGCTCCTCGAAATCGCAGCCAAGCACAGCTTGCGCGTCATCGAGGACGCCGCAGAGATGCATGGACAGACATATTTAGGAAAGCCATGCGGCAGTTTCGGGGACATCAGCACTTTCAGTTTTTACCCGAACAAGCTCATTACGACTGGCGAGGGTGGGATGATCGTCACTGACGACCCTCAACTTGCAGAAATCTGCCGAAGCCTGCGTAATCTTTGCTTTCAACCGCACAAGCGATTCGTGCATGACCGCCTCGGCTGGAACATGCGCATGTCGAATCTGCAAGCAGCGGTCGGTGTCGCTCAGCTAGAACGTCTGGATGAATTCATCGGACGTAAGCGGAGGATGGGGAAACGCTATAACGAATTGCTCGCAGATCTACCTGATGTTCAACTTCCATTACCGACGACGGAAACAGCAGAGAACATTTACTGGGTTTATGGTTTGGTACTAGGAGATTCGAAGGGTTTTGACGCAGAGGACGCGATGGGGCATCTCGGCAAGAATGGTATCGGATGTCGCCCGTTCTTTTGTCCGATGCATCAGCAGCCGGTCTTTCAGAATATGGGGCTCTTTGTGGGAGAGTCATTTCCCAACGCCGACCGTATTTCCCGGCAGGGATTCTACATTCCTAGCGGACTAGGCTTGACCTACGCCCAGATAGCGACGGTTGCAACCAAGGTCCGACAGATGATGGATTCGGTCCCTCGTATAAGCTCTAATGCCGCAATAGCCTCAAAGACAACCTGAGTTTAGATAATAGATGAGCACATTGAGGCGAATCGCGCGAAAAATTCTGTTGGACGAAGTCGCAAAGCCCCTGATTCAGCCCAGCCCTCTCGTCGAAGTTATCGAAAATTCCCCAACCTTTCATGTCATGCGGTTTGGAAAACTTAACCAAGAGAGAACTTTTTATATTATCAGGCGCTCACCTGGCTCTGGATTTTTTTCTAATTTTGCCTACGTCTTGAATCACCTGAAAATATGCGATAGCCTCGGATTTACGCCAGCCGTTGATTTCGAAAACTTCCCGACGCTTTACAACGAGCAGTCACCGATCAATGCAACGAAGAATGCTTGGGAATACTATTTCGAGCCGGTGTCTTCCTATCCCCTCGAAGAAATATACTCATCAAATTCCGTGGTTGTCACAGATGGAAAATGGCATTCTTCTATGCCAATGTCGATCACTCAAGATCGGCAATTGCTCCACGTATATAATAAATATATAAAGCCAAATCAAGAAATACTTTCGGATAGCAATGCTTTCGCCAACCAACACTTCACCAATGAAAAAGTACTCGCAATCCACTTTCGGGGCCAAGAGCTTAGGAGGGCTCGCGGACACCCTTTCCCTCCAACAAAAAAGCAAGTATTGTCACGCGCACGATCACTTATTTCGGATCAGCATTTCACTAAAGTTTTTGTTTCAACGGAAAGTCTAGACTATCTTAATTTTCTAGAGGATTCACTGAGCATCAGCGTTTGTAGCTTCCCGAGCTACCGCTCGAACAAGAACAGCTATCTTGAAAAACCAAGGGATGTACATCGTTACCTACTCGGCCGGGACATTCTCGTCGAGTTATTGCTCATGTTGAAAGCTGATGCCCTTTTATGCGGAGGCTCGAATGTCTCAGAAACCGCTGCTTTTTTAGCGCAAGATAAACCAAGCTACTATCAACGCATCTGGAATGGAATTAACTCAAGCAACCCATTGACGGCCAAATATCTTTGGTATCTGCGAGCAATCCTCCCTGCCCAACTGGGTGGTTTCTGATACCCCGGATTTCTCTCGCCTGTTACCCAGATAAACTTGGAGTATAAAATGATGGGGGTTTTTGATGCTTACGCCGCTTACTACGACCTGCTTTACCGGGACAAGGACTATGCAGCAGAAGCAGAGTATGTAATTTCCCACATCCGGCGCAACACCCCAGGGGCAAAACGCATTCTGGAATTGGGCTGCGGCACCGGTGGGCATGCCATACATCTGGCTCAGATGGGCCATGTCGTCCATGGCGTTGATTTGAGTGAGGAAATGCTTTCTCGAGCGCTGCTGCGAAAGGATGCCCTCCCTCCCGAGGTCGCCGACCGCCTGTCATTCAGCATAGGCGACGCGCGCACTGTTCGCACCACAGAAACGTATGATGCTGTTATTTCTCTTTTCCATGTAATGAGCTATCAAGTGTCCAATGCGGATCTAGCCGCCGCATTCGAGACTGCATGGTCACATTTGCGCAGCGGCGGCCTTTTTCTTTTCGACTTCTGGTACGGTCCGGCGGTCCTGACCGAGAAACCCGAGGTCAGAATAAAGCGATTGGAAAATGAGCACATCGAGGTGACACGCATCGCCGAGCCTTTACTCAACGCAGAGGAAAGCACCGTCCAGATCGATTACACCCTCTTCGTCAAGGACAAGGAGACCGGGAGAATCGAGCAAACCGCCGAATCTCACAATCTTCGCTACCTTTTCCTGACGGAATTGCAGCATTACCTCGCTGGGCGATTTGTTGCCCCGAAGTCTTTCGAATGGATGACGGAATACCCGTTGAGTGAAAGCACTTGGAGTGCATTCATCTGTGCCACCCGCTCATGAAAAGCAGATGAAGATCATTGCGATCCTGGAAAACTCACCGGACGTTGGAGGCGGATTCAATCAGGCCCTCAGTGCCATCCGGCAAATGCAGTTGCTGTGCGCTGATCGGTTCGATTTCCAGGTACTGACCAACCGCCCGGAAAATTCCGGGATGCTTGCCAAACTCGGAATTCCCTCCGACCAGTTCGCGTACTCGGTTCTGGATTCGCTGCTGGCGGTCTTGTCACCCAATGTCTGGTGGCATAGTCTGCAGGCGCGCCTCAAATTGACTGGCCCGTTCGAGAAAAAATTGATCCGACTCGGGTGCGATCTCGTTTATTTCGCCTCCCCAACCGAAAAATCGGCCTCACTCCAGACGCTGAATTTCATTACTACGGTCTGGGATAACTGCCATCGGGACATGCCGGAGTTCCCCGAAGTGCGGAGTTTTGGCCGGTTTCAGTCCCGCGAACGCTTCTTTCGGAAACAGTTGTCGCCATCGCTCTTGACACTGACGGATTCGAAGGCTTTGGCGGGAATGCTCGCTCATCGCTACGGTGTTGATCGCGAGCGCCTGTTGCCTATGGATTTTTCTCCAGCTCCAACGCTGACCCTCACAGAACTCCCATCCACAGGAGATGTCCTGAAAAAATACAGCCTCGAATCAGGCTACTTTTTCTATCCAGCCCAATTCTGGGCGCACAAGAACCACATACGAATTCTTGAAGCGCTGGTGCAACTAAACTTGGAGGGTCTTCGATTCAACGCTGTGTTCTCCGGCGGCAACCAGGGAAGCCGCGCGCACGTAGAGCACTTCGTTCAACGCAACAACCTTGAGCATCAGGTTCGGTTTCTCGATTTCGTGCCCGCACCAGATATGCCCGGCCTCTACCAGGGCTGCCGTGCAGTTGTAATGCCTACTTATTTCGGGCCAACCAATTTGCCACCACTAGAGGCGTGGACTTTCAACAAACCCCTGATTTACTCACGATTATTCGCTGACCAAGTTCGAGATGCTGCGATCTTGATCGACCCTGATGATCCACACGAAATAGCATCGGCGATGAAAAAATGCACCGATACCTTAATCTGTGCAGACCTGATCGCAAACGGCCAAAGGCGTCTGAGAGAAATCCAAAGCGATCGGCAGGAATCAGAACAACACCTACTTGCTCGATTGCTACAGTTTGAGAAGCGTTTGCGATGCTGGAACTGACAACATCACCCACCGAGAAGCATGACTCTTCGCAACCAGCAACACCGACAATCTCTGTCATCACTGCCACCTTCAACGCCGGTGACCAACTCCCAGGCTTGATCGACAACCTACGCGCCCAGTCGGACAGAAACTTCGAGTGGATCGTCGTTGATGGTGCATCCACCGATGCAACCATCGACTTGCTTGAAGCATCTGGAGATATCGTCAGCACTTGGATATCCGAGCCTGATTTTGGCATTTACGATGCCCTGAACAAGGCAATTCGCTTGAGCACCAATGCATACTATCTGGTGCTAGGGGCCGACGACAGGCTTCTTCCCGATGCTATCGCGCAATACAGGCACCATGCAGCGCTCTCGGGAGCAGACCTTGTAACGGCCAGCATTCTTCTGGACGGCCATGTTAGTGCGGGAAAATCTGGATGGAGTTGGTGGAATGGCATGTTTGCTTATGTCAGTGGCCATTCGGTAGGAACCCTGATTCGGCGATCACTGCATGACCGGTTCGGGTATTACTCGCGGCGCTTCCCGGTGGCGGCAGATATGTACTTCATCAAAACCGCATGCGTGTCGCCAGACGTCCGTGTTCATCAAGCTGATTTTGTCGCCGGCGAACATGGGAAGGCCGGCGTATCGAGCGTCGATAAGGCCGCCACGTTCTGTGATTGCTTCCGGGTGCAGATTGAAACGGAACGCTGGAAGTTGCCACAGATAATTATTTTTCTGGTCAAGCTCACGTGGCGAATGGGGGACTTGATAAATTCACCCCGCAAAACCATCGAGCGACCTTGATGAGTAATTCACATCTAGCCGTCAGGTCAATCATGCCCAGTGGGAATGGCGCATATATTGTTCACGCCGAGCTGGCCAACACTTTGGGAAACTATGAGTTGCTTGCCTGCAACCCCTATCTGGGCGCAATCCCCAGCCTTCCCTCGCCCGGCCTGCGGAAATGGCTGGGCCAAGCGCCCATAGTCCATCTTTCCCCAAGTTATGGGCACATTCCCTTGCCGCAGTGTTCGTCCCGCGTGCTCACCTTCCACAGCTTTGATATCGACCCTGACGACATGGAACAGGCTTCAACAGTCCAGCGTTTCTATTACAAGAATGTATTGCGCCATGCGGTGATCGCTGCCACAAAATCCGCGAACCGCCTGGTTGCAGTCAGCAAGTTTGTTGCAGATTGTGTTCGCAGGCACTGCCCCATCGATACTAAGCCGGTCGAAGTGATCTACAACGGCATCGACACCCAGCGTTTTCGGCCAATAAAAGAGGTTGACCGCGACAGACCGCTCCGCGTACTTTTTGTCGGCAATCCGACTCGCCGCAAAGGATTTCATCTGCTAGCCGAATTGGCAGCACAGTTACCCAATGGCGTCGAACTGGCATTCACATCAGGACTGCGTGACGAGCAGGCCAAGACGGCTCATAAACGCCTCGTGTCACTGGGTCACGTCCGTTATTCTGAAATGCACCATCTCTATCAGCAAGCTGACATCCTGCTTTTTCCGGCTTACCGGGAGGGTTGCCCCTTATGTGTTGCAGAGGCAATGGCAAGTGGCTTGCCGATAGTTTCCTCAAATTGCTCAGGCATTCCAGAATTAATAGACGAAGGGTGCGGCGGATTTCTAGTCGCTCCAGGGGACTTTCCCAGCATGCTTGAACGAACACGCAAATTGTTGGCAAATGCCGAATTGCGCAAGGATATGGGTGACTGGAATCGGGCCAGGGCAGTTAGAGATTTTGATCGGGAGCGAATGGCTAACGAATATCATGATCTTTTTGTATCACTATCTTGAACATCATTCCCTCCTTCCGAAATTCGCTCACAAAGATGATAGACCTGATATTGCCAATGCAAAGGCCAAACTGTGAGCGCTAGCACCTGAAGCAATCGAAATGGTATTAGTGTCCAAGGCGCGCGGATAATCCACCGCTTGTCCAGAACATGTAGGTCTTTCCAACGTTCCTTTACAGTCAATCCCGATGCATTCAGCATCTGTTGCCATTCACTCAGTGGTCGAATAGTCTCTCTAATCGCCTGCTGCTGCGTGCCCTTGTAAAGGCCAAGACGGTAAGTCAGGAAGCCCGCATTCGGAACCAAGATGACAACTTTTCCATTTGGTTTCATGACCCTGACCATTTCCGCCAAAGCCGCGGGCTGATCGAGAAAATGCTCCAGTGATCCCAGACAGGTCACCAAGTCGTAAGTGCAATCCGGGAACGGCAAGCCTTCCGCAGGGCCAGTACGAAACTCTCCGTCGGGCATACGCTGGCGGCAGATGGAAACAGCACGCTCCGAAATATCGATACCGCTTACTGTCGCGCCTTTGGCTGCCGCTACCGCCAGCCAGTCCCCCGCCCCACAAGCGACATCCAGAACGCTCCAACCGGACGACACACCGAGCCTGGTTGAGAGTTTTTTCAAATGCGTTGATGGGGAAGCGCCTGCCTCGGCACCCTTGTAGTAGACGTCATCATAAAACTTGGCTACCCGCTCATGCTCCCCGACAGAATCCCCCCGTTTTTCAATACTCACTTCCGGCATTCTCCAAATTTGTCAAATCGCTCCCGTCAGCTTTTCCCCAAAAAGTCCCCAGGTAAAACGTTCTGCGTGCCGACGGCAGTTGTCGGCCCATATTCCTTCAGCATTCGATTTCAGAAGATTTAGTACCCCCTGGACCATTCCAGAATATTCACCAGATGGAATAAGCCAACCTGACACTCCATCCGCTACTGCATCCGACACACCGCCGACGGCAAACGCCACAGTCGGTAATCCATGGGCTGCCGCCTCAACGGCCACCATACCGAACCCCTCGACATCTCCAGGCAGATCAAGCACCGGAAAAACCAAGGAATCTGCCGCAAAATAGGCATCGCTCAGGCTGGCATCATCAATCAAGCCGAGCAAGGAGACATTTTTCTCCATCCCTGTTTCGCCAATGGCGGCTACGATATCGGCACGCACACCGACGTTGTGCTTGAGTGCATTGCTTGGCTCACTGCCGATCACCACTAGTTGCACGTCAGGAAGCTCGCTTCGGATCGCTGGCATGGCATGGCGGATGAACTCCGCAAGCCCCTTTCGCTGCGTCAGGCGACCTGCCGCCAATAATACAGGTTTGCTCCCCAACCCATAACGATAACGAAAGCGTTGCCTTGCCTTTGGGCGACCCAGCCAAACAGGCATTTCGACGCCCGGATGGATGATCTCAATTCGCTCTGGCCGAACCCCGGCTGACCTGGCGAGGCTAGCCGTATGTTGGCTGTTGACAAAGACGCGGTCGATGCGCCTTATGGCCGGCAAGAAAAGGTTCCGGTAGAGCAGGTGATCGGCAACGATATCCAGGCCATGTAGAAAGCAGACGGTACGTGCGCCTGCAGCGCGCGCCGCAATGAGGGCGGCCGGGGCTGTCAGGCCACTGCCGGAATAAACAACGCGGGGCTCAAACGTTCGCGCGAGCTTGAGCGTTTCCCACTGACAACCGATCAGAAATCGTGAAAGCGGCGCCAACGGTACTTCCCTGCATATCATGCCTTCCGGCAAGAACGCTCCAGCGCCCTTCGGGCCACACATAGCAACCGAGAAACTGGAATGCAGTGCCATGAGGGCATGTTGATTGAGGCGCTCCATTCCTCCGGTTAACGGTGGAAAATTACGTGAAACGAAAAGAGCTCTCGACGGCACTTCCATCGAATCAAGACCTGTCTTCAGTCTCACGGTACATCAAGGCGGTGATCTGCTCCGACACTAGACCAATCATAAAAATTGTGACCGACGCGCTAAGCAAAAATACCGTCATGCTCGAAAGCCGATGATCCGTGACGAACGTATACACGTAGTAACCTATACCCAACATGAAGTGCAGGAACGCCGCTGGCGCAAAAAGTTTCAGCGGCGAATACAGTGATCCAATCTTGAATATGATTAGCAGGAAGCGCAGACCATCCTTAACCAGGCGTAGGTGGCTCCCACCGATGCGCTTGGGTGCGTGAATCGGAACATAAGCCACACTATAGCCAGCCCTGAAGAAACTCATGGTGATCGTAGTCGGATACGAAAATCCGTTTGGCAACAGATAGAGAAACTGTTTGAATTTGGCGGCCTCGACTGCACGGAATCCGGACGTCAGGTCAACAATCCGGTGCCCGACCATCCAACTCGCCAACCAGTTGTATATCTTGTTTCCAATGCTGCGGTGAACGTTGGCCTGAGAGCCTTTTCCGCGCGCCCCAACCACCATGTCGAAGCCTTGATCGAGCGTCTCCAGCAACAAAGGAATGTCTTCGGGCCGGTGTTGCCCATCGGCATCCATGAGCAATAGCACTTCGCCGCTTGCCGCACGGGCTCCGGCTTTCACTGCCGCCCCATTGCCCATGCAATAAGGCTGGGAAACAACGCGTACCTGATGCAGCTTGCAGAGCGCGACGGTATCATCGGTCGACCCGTCGTCAACCACGAGGATCTCGGCCTCAGGCACCTGCTGCTTCAATTCCGGCAGCAGCGTAACGAGTGATGCGGCCTCGTTTTTTGCGGGAAGAATTATGGAGAGTGGAACGCCATGCGTCATTTTCGACAAGGTGATTTCGCCAATGGAAGGCATCAGGAATTCAACGAAGCGGTGAGAATTGCCACGACATCGCTGACAAATTTTTCGTCATGCCCGGTATCGTGCAACTTCCATTTGACCGCATTGAGAAACTTGGCCTTCTTGTAGACATTGAGCGGAGTTTTACTTGTGTATGCACAAACCCGAAGAAGCAGGCCATCCAACCTCTTTTGTTCCTTTTTTGCGTTACGTGGCTTGGCTTGCTTTTCATCCAGAGGAAAGAGTTTTTCGATCTCCTGAGCAACTTCTTCTGCGAAAGCAACCACCTCACTGGCGTTGAACCAATCAATTACCATAATATTAGCTGGACACTTGAAAAGTAGAAAAAGCTGCACCATGAGGCACAAACCGGGTAAAAGCCCTATCCGGGCAAGTCTAGCAAACAATTGAGAGGAACGCGGGATGGGTTTGTTTGATCGATTTCGATCCGCAGGAGATCGTCACGTTACGCGCGTAAATGGCATTACCGAGGACGCCGCAACAAGCGCCCTGCGCTTGATTGAGGAAGGCAATGCGATAGAAGAAACCGGACAACTGCAGGATGCCCTGCGCTGCTACGACGCCGCCATCGGCCTGGCACCCCATCTTGCGCGCGCTCACATGAACCGGGGAAACATTTTGTTGGCCCAAGGGGATGCTGAGGGAGCCGTTGGCGCCTACGAAGCGGCAATGGAACTCGATCCGAGCTATGCTGCGGCCCATTACAACGCGGGCAATGCCTACGCTCAAATGGGCAGAAATGAAGCGGCCCATTCCGCATACGAAAGAGCAATACAACTCAAGTCAGACTTCACCGATGCCCATGTGGCGTTGGGATGTTTGCTGGAAGATCTTGGACAAATCAGTGATGCGGTGACGAGCTATCGAAACGCCCTGGAGATAAACCCCGACTACGCTGAAGTTCATAGCAACTTGGGGGATGCATTGCGCAAACTCGGGCTATTTGATGACTCATTGGCGAGCTACCGGCATGCACTGAGGATTGACCCGGAGGTCGCCGAAGTACATTTGAACCTGGCCAACATATTGCGTGCGCTCAGGCAGCCGGATGCGGCAATAGCAAGTTTTCATCGTGCTCTCGAACTTAGTCCCAACAATGCTGACGCACATTTCGCGTTGGGCATGACCCTGAACGAACAAGGGCAAATCGACGCGGCTCAATCAAGCCTGCGCAGGGCACTGGCAATACAGCCTAGGAATGTCGCGGCCCATATCACACTGGCGGATACCCTCAGGAACCTTAATCAACTCGATGAATCAATCGCTAGTTATCGCAGTGCCCTTGAAATCGAACCCGGGAACGCAATCGCACATTGCAATCTTGGTAACGCGCTATTGGATTGCGGGCGTTTTTCCGATGCCGCTGCGAGTTACAGTCGGGCAATTGAGTTACAACCCGACTTTTCTGCCGCACACAGCAATCTGGGAAGCGTCCTGAAAGATATTGGGCACCCCCTCGAAGCGCTCAAAAGCATCCGTCGCGCACTTGAATTAACCCCGGACCTCGCGATCGCTCGCAGCAACCTCATTTTCATTCATAACTCGCTGGGCGACCAGTCTCAAGTGAGAATGCTGGAAGAAGCGAAAACCTTTGGCGCAATCGTTGGGCAAAACGCGAACCCGTCGACGCACTGGAACAATAGCCCAACCCCTGATCGATGCCTCCGTGTTGGATTCGTGTCGGGCGATTTGCGCAACCACCCGGTGGGCCAATTTATTGAAGGTGTTCTGCTCGCTTTGGCAGCCAGTGCTGCGGGCAAACTCGAAATCTTTGCTTACCCCACCTACTTCTGTTCCGATGCCGTCAGCGAAAGAATAAAGGCCTGTTGCCGTGGTTGGCGCCCAGCAATCGGCCTCTCGGACGAGGAGTTCGCGCAACAGATCCGCGAAGACAGCATCGACATACTGATCGACCTCTCCGGCCATACGGCCCACAATCGACTGCCCATGTTCGCCTGGAAACCGGCACCGGTTCAGGCCACCTGGCTTGGCTACCTGGGCACCACCGGGGTCACTGCCATCGACTATTTGATTGCGGACGAATGGACGTTACCAGAGTCCGAAGAGCGCAATTTCACCGAGCAAATATGGCGCCTGCCTGAGTCTTATATTTGCTTCACCCCCCCGGCGGCTGACACTCAAGTAAGCACGCTTCCGGCGTCAAGCAACGGCTACATCACCTTTGGCTGTTTCAACAATCTCACCAAGATCAACGATGACGTGGTCGCACTTTGGTCAAGGGTGTTGCTGGCTGTTCCAGACAGCCGCCTCTTCCTCAAGGCCAAGCAATTCTCGGACTCCACAATACAACGAGGAATGCGTGATCGCTTTGCGGTTTACGGCGTTGACCCGCAACGCCTCATCTTCAGCCCTTTGGTTGCCCGGTCGGAATACCTGACGCCCTATCAGCAAGTGGACATCGCACTCGACCCATTTCCCTACCCGGGTATCACGACTACGGTGGAGAGTCTGTGGATGGGTGTGCCGGTACTGACCCTTGCGGGGAAGAGCTTCATCGCCCGTCAAGGCGTCGGGCTGTCGATGAATGCCGGTCTTGCATCCTGGATTGCCCACGACCACGATGACTATGTCGCGCTTGCGGCGAAACACGCTGCGAACCTCGATGAGCTGGCTTTGGTGCGAAAAAACCTGAGAGAACGTGTCGCCAACTCGCCGATCTTTGACAATCGGCGCTTTGCCGACCATTTCGCAGCCGCCATGCGCGACATATGGAATAGATGGTGTGATTCCGTTTCAGCCTGTGCCAATCCCGACACAAACCCATCCCCCGGTTACAGCAGCATTAAAGCCCAATACACGCTCCCCACGCCCGATAAACGGCTCGACGCCACTGACAAACCCTTGCTCAAGCTGCACATTGGGGGAAAACAGGTCAAAGCCGGTTGGAAAATTCTCAACGCACAGATGCTTGACGGCGTGGACTATATTGGCGACGTTCGGGACCTTAGTGCATTTGAAGACGGATGCTGCGAGATAATCTACGCCTCGCACGTCATGGAGCACGTCCCCCAGAAAGACCTCCTGCGCACCTTGCAGGGAATAAACAGAATTCTTTGCGACAAGGGCGAGTTCTATTTTTCCGTTCCGGATCTTGAAACGCTGTGCCAATTATTCCTTGATCCAAAACTTGAAAAGCCTCAACGATTTCACATCATGCGCATGATGTTCGGCGGCCAGCAGGATGAGTTCGACTTCCATTTCATCGGGCTAACTGCCGAATTCATGCTGGATTTCTTCAAGCAAGCCGGATTCTCAAGTGCCAGACGCGTTCAGTCGTTGGGGTTGTTTGACGACACCAGCGACTTTAGCCCCTACGGCTCACCAATCAGCCTCAATATGATCGCCACCAAGTAATCGAACAACAATTGCGTACAGGAAAAATTATTTGCTGACGCCTTCAGGAGTGGTCAGCAGTTTATTCAGTGTATTTCGTTCATTAGACGAAAGACGCTCGTCACGAAGTTCCAGCAACAAGCGCTTTGCCTGATTTTTCTGTCCCTCAATGTAATCCAGCTGTGCCCATTTGAGACGAAGGCTTGGATCTTTTGGCGTAATTTCCAACGCCTTTTGCAATGCATTTCGGGATGCCGCAAGATCTCGCGCGTTCAGCCACAGGTAATCGGCATGCAATGCGTACATGTCCCGCTTCTTGTCGGACGACACACGCTGATTTGCGACAAACGAATCAAACAAACTATCGATGTCGGCACGCGTCAAGCACAAAAGCCCGGCGCCTGACATTTCCACAATCGCTTGCAGGATCGACGTATCCTCTTGCAGGATCAGTCGCTCCCTGAATCGCCGTTGCAATTCCTCTAGCACTCCTTGGTCGACCGTCTGCGTAGTGCCACAAGCGAGCACCAGCAAACCAAACAAGCTCATCTTGTAGTCGGGGTCCAGTTCCGTGGCCATCTCGAAATGTTTCTTTCCCAATACAGAAACGAGCAGGTTGCCGCGGTCCCCATCGGCGATGGTGACCAGCGTTCGCCCGGCCTCATAATTGGTCCGTGCGGATTCCGGATGAAACTGGGCTTCGAGTTGCGTACGCAGAGACTCCTGACCGTATAGGCTGGCGCGCATGGCGGTGAGAAACCCGAAATAGGTCAACACCGCGCACAGTGATGCGACGACGAGAGTTTTCTGGACCCCCGGACGCATTTCCCATAAACCAAGCAATCCGACGGGAATCAAGCACAAACCAAAAAGCGGGAGATAATTGCGATGCTCGTGAACGAGTTCCAGCGGTATGAAAGAGGACTCGAGGCTGTGGCCGACCAGAAACCAGGCGATGCCGAATGCCAGTAGCGGAAACTTCCGGCTGGCAACAATCGCCAGCGCCGAGAGTCCCACAAGCCCAGCCAGCGCGGGCAAGGTCGTCCATGGGGCGATCAGGCTGGTTGATACCTTTATATCGTCATGAAACAGGGCAAACGAACCCATCGTGGGAAAGACGATCCACTGAATGTACTCCCAGAGCACACGCGGCTCGGTCAACAAGCGCTCAAGCAGGGAAAAGGAACGTATCTCGTATCCAGCGACAATCCATTGCCCGAACGGCGACGCAAGGTAAGGACCAAGCACCAGAACCAGAAGGATCGAGAGATAAAGTAGCAGTCTCCCGAAGCCATCCAGATAGCCGCGCTCGCTTCGACGAACAATCAGCTCATAAACTGCGACAAAACCCGGCAGCAGAATCCCGGTTTCCTTACTCAGTATGGACAACGGCCAAAACGCGCACCAGGCTAAAATCAGCCAGGAAACGGCCACCCGATCCAGTTGATTGCGTCGCCGGGCGCGAATATGAAGGACCAGCGCAAGCAACAGAAAAAAGGCCGAGAGGCTGGTCATGCGCTGTACGACATAGAGTACGGAAGTCAATTGAATCGGGTGAATCAACCATACGACAGCCACCAACGCAGCCCAAAGACCAACGTTGTTCAAGTTTAGTTTTTGCCGCAACGAATCCAGCAACTGATAACCAAGCAGATAGACCAGCACGCCGTTCAGGCAGTGGATGACGAGATTGGTCAGTTTGAAGGCAAAGGGGTTGAATCCGCTGAAATAGTGATTCAGCGCAAAACTAGACTGACTGACCGGCCGCCCGAGCTGGCTTGAAGTACCGCTGGACCATGCCAGTCCAAGTGACTCCCGGGAAAGGTCGGCCAGCTTGACCCCTGGGTTCAGAACGATGTTCGGATGGTCGTCAAAGAAAAATAGGCCGTGAAGGCCGGACCAATAGATTGAAAAAACCGCCAGCACTCCAAGCAACAGCACGAACCCGGCGAGTTGATGTTTCGAGTTTTTCATTTATTAACCCGGCAATCAAATAGCCGATTGTGATATAATGCTGGGCATGGAAAAGTTCGATGCCCGTAAATTACCCCGCGATGCCCAGGACGAAATGCGTCGGCAGGCGATGCGGATGCGTGAAGAACTGAAGTTACCCTGGAAGGAAATCGCAAGGGTGGTTGGCGTGCATGTGAGTACGGTCATCGGCTGGTCAAAGCGCTATTCAATGGAAGGCACGAGCGGCCTGAAGTCGAAGACCCGCGGTCGTCGGTATTTGTCCGGCCGCACGCTGACCCTGGCCCAGGAATGGCAACTGCGCTCGGTCATCGTCGGCGAGAACC
>Ga0209202_1000510_pt1 | contig 31842 bp, 23 predicted proteins | sample AD_UKC032_MetaG_FD_184416 | JGI IMG/M metagenome (GOLD analysis project Ga0209202, IMG submission 184416) | Active sludge microbial communities of municipal wastewater-treating anaerobic digesters from USA - AD_UKC032_MetaG (SPAdes) (version 2) | ecosystem: Engineered > Bioreactor > Anaerobic >... | reverse complement strand
GCTTTGCCTGCGAGCCGCATGCCCTTAAAACGGCGTAGCGGCTGGCTTCGCCAGCCGCTACGCCAAATATAAAATTATTTATTTAGCAATTCAAGTTACATAATACTTTTGATCTAAATCCTCTATTTGATCTACTGATTGATGCGCCTCTCCCCTAAAAAGAGGAAAATATAATTATGAGAAAAAAGGAGTATGGGGAGTAAATATGATAAAAGAATCTATAAAAGAACAAAATCCCGTTAAATGTGTTTTAACTAGAATAATAGATGATTTTAACAGTTTAGACATAAATAAAAACTACAATGCAACCATTTTAAAAAATTATGTTTATATTCCCGAAAAAAAAATTATTGCTTAAAATTTTTGGGGAGGACGTGTAAATAAGCAAAAATCCGCTGTACAGCGGATTTTTGTCTATTTAAAGGACGCTATAAAGCTTAAGCGACTAAGCTTAAGTTTTGCCCGATTTTTTCTGAAGGACTTTCTCTTTGATTATCATTAATTTCTCCTATTCCCATAAATGATAATTTTTCTTCGCCGAGTAGTCTTTCAAGCCGTGTCATTAAATCTCTTGAATTTAGGCTTTGAACATTTGAGAAATCCGATAAATTTAAAGAATCCCTTAAATGTTTTCTCAGGATAAATTCAGGTATTCCTTTATAATATGCTATTTCTTGTATTCCATTCATTTTAGTTCTCCTTTGTTAACTTAATTAACAATTATTTTCAATATCATTAAAGCGCTAAATTTTATTTAAACTCTTATTTTTAATTAAAATTTCATATTTGGTTTAGCGGCTGGCAAAGCCTGCGAGCCGCACAAAAAATTAAAATAAAATTTCAAGCTATTTCAGCGTTTCGACTAATTAACTCGGGTCGCCAATTAATTTTTTTAATCTTCATTCTGAGAGCTTTAGCCTTTTCGTCATTCTGAAGGCTTTAGCCTTTTCGTCATTCTGAGGGCTTTAGCCCGAAGAATCTTGTTGTATGTATGCCATGAGATCCTTCGCTCTGCTCAGGATGACGGTTTCGGCTATTTAGCAATGCGCATTAATATATTTGAGAAAAATAATTAAAATAATCAACTATCGCATTAACAAGCAACGGCAGAATTATAAGCATGATTAATGAACCTACAACCGGTTTAAAAAGAAAGCTTAGCTGGAAAACGTTTACCTGTGGAGCTGTTTTGGAAATTATGCCAAGCACAATATCCTGGCAAAGCGTCGTTATAATGATTGGCGATGCCATCTGAAGCCCTATAAATAAAACATTTCCCGTTAAATAAATCATATAATCCAGATTGACTATTTGTTGAAGCGGAATAGAAGCGCCATACAACGGGAAAATTTCAAAACCTCTTTTAAATGCAAGAAAAAGCCAGAATAATCCGCCTATATGAATAAAAATAATTGTTCCCAAATGCATGAAAAATATGCCCATAATTGAGCTCTGTCCCTTCGCATTCTGGTCAAACATCATTGAAGACTGCAAACCCATCTGCATATTGATCATTTCACCGGCTGACCTTATTGTTTCAAAAATTGTTATTGCTATAAAGCCTATTAAAAGACCGAAAATAAAATTCAGGATTACAGAGATTATCAGGGAATTTTCCGCCGGAGGAGTAATATCTTTGTAACTTCCCAGGAAAGTCATTGTCATTAAAAGAGCGAACGCAACCTTTAAGAGCTGCGGAACTTCTTTTCTGCTTAGAGCCGGAGCAATTATCGCAAATCCCAGAAAACGTATAAATATTAAAATTCCTGCGTATAAATAGTTTTCATAATATGGAATTTGCTCCAGGCTTTCAAAAATCTCATCCATTCTTCAATTCCTGCTCCAAATTAATTAATTCCCGGCGGTAAATCAAGTTCAAAATCTTTTATTTCTTTCAAAAAATTTGCATTTTTTAAGTTCGGCAAATCAGGAGGCAAATCAATTTTATATTCGGCTGAAACAGTTGAAGCGTTTTTTGAAGGGGTTTTCTTTTCATGATTGAAATTCAAAAAACCCGCTGAATTTTTTCCCGATGAGGTTTTAATATCAAAATTGTAAATATTTTTTTCTGTCCAGACTATAAGATTTGTATTTGTTGTTTTTAAAGGTTTTATAAGCATTTCATTCCTTTGCTTAAAGGTATCCGGCATGATTTCTATTTCAAAAGCCTCTTTGTCAGCTATTCTATACCGAAGAATTTTCTCGTCAAAATTCAAAAGATGCGAATAATTTTCTTTTAATTCAAGTTTTTTATTGATTTCTTCCAGCGAAAATGCCTTGTTAACAGGATTTAAAGAGGTTAACAAAATTAAAATCAATAAAATTATTTTGTTTTTAGGTGTTTCCATACATTATTACTTCTTATTGCCTGAATAAATCTGTTTTTTCTCAATTAAATTAGGCTGGGAAATGGAATCTTTAGGCGGAATTTGTCTTGATTCCTTATATTTAGCGCCTGAATAAGGAACTTTGCCGGGATTTCTAATCGCTTCTTTAAGATCCGGAACTTTTGCTCCGTAAAATTGATCTTCAAGAGATTTTTGTTTGTATTTGAAGAAATCATTTCCTGACAAAACCATGGCTTCATCTCGTGGAATTACGTCAAAAGCGATGTTTGCGGAAGTTTTAAAATAATCGATAAGCTTTTCCGCCGAAAACGGTCCCATCATTATGATCAGAAGGAATACGCCAAAAACCTTTGGAGCCGCGGCAATAGTCTGTTCCTGCACCTGTGTAACAGCCTGAAGAATACCAACCACAAGTCCTATACCCGCCGCTAATAAAACAGCCGGCATTGATAGCAGTAACATTGTTATAAAACCTTTTCCCGTATGTTCAATCATTAAATCCATTATTTATTACCCATTATTTTTCTTTTTAATTAAAACTTTGAACCAATCCGTTTACAATAAGACTCCACCCATCAACAGCAATAAAAATCAGGAGCTTAAAGGGAAGTGAAATAATTGTCGGCGATAACATAAACATACCAAGAGCAAGAAGGATATTTGCCACAATTAAGTCAATTACAATAAATGGAATGAAGATTATAAACCCGATTTCAAAGGATGTCTTTAACTCGCTCATAATATAAGCTGGCGCAACATCAAATATATTAATGTCAGCGGGAGTTGCAGGAGGCTTTGCTCCTCTTGCTTCAATAAAGAACGCCAAATCTTTTTGTCGCGTCTGCTTCATCATAAACATTTTAAGCGGCTCAGATCCTTCTACAATGGCAGATACAATAGAACCTGTCTGCTTATAGGGCTTGTATCCGGCATTATAACTATCTGTAAAAACGGATGACATTGTATAAAACGTCAAAATCATTGATAAGCCGATAATTACCATACCTGGCGGCACCTGTTGAGTTCCCAGCGCTGTTTTTAAGATTGAAAATACAATTATAAACCTTAAGAAACTTGTCATTGTAACAAATACAAGCGGTAAAAAGGTTAATATTGCCATTAAAACCAGTAATTGAAACGTTGGATTTAAATCCTTGATTATTTCTTCCATAATTAAAATATCCCTGTTAAGTGTTTATCTGAGTGAACAAGTTGGATTGAGGAGGTTTCAGCGGCAATACTACCTGTATTTCGTTCAAAACAGGAATTATTAAAATTGTTTACATCCAGTTTTGTCATAAAATGGCAGTGTTCACCTGAAGTTGAAATTAAAAACTTTTCCCTGCCTGCTTTAACAACATATAAATTTTTTCTTGGCTCTATATTAAGGCAGTTTTCGATTTTTAAAAACTCGGTTTTATTTTTATGCGGGGTCATTGCAAGACATTTTTTGGCAACAACAAATGCGACAAAGATAACGCCGATCATAGCGAGTGTATAAACTGAGAATCCTAGTATATATCCGGTCATAATGACCTCCTTTTTGCGTTTTTAATAGCTCTTATAAAACTTATTTATTCAAACTCATCTTCTTCTTCATCTTCTTCCATTTCAAAATCAGATTCTTCAAAATCCTCATCAATTTTCATGTTTTCCAAGTCTTCTTCTCCTTGATATTCCTCATTCTCCGCTTCTTTTTCAGCCCGTCTTTTAGGAGCTGTCTTTTGAGGCGAATTTTTTGCCGGCATTTTAACAGTATTTTCCTCAAAAAATTCGGTTTCAGGAGGCGTTGTTTCGTTAAAAATCTCTGTTACCCTGACTCCATACTTATCGCCAATGATAACAAGTTCTCCTGCCGCAAGTTTTTTGCCTTCAACATCTATAAAAACCTTATTATCAGCCAGTGAAGCAACATCAATCACAAGTCCTTCGGTTATTTCTCTTAAATCTCCGAGTTTTATCTTAATCTTTTCAAAGCTGGCATTTATTTCAACTTCCAGACTGTCCCATATACTTTTATTTTTTTCCTGATTCACAATATCATCTCCGTTTTCTTCATTATCAAAATCAATAACCAGGCTTGAACAGGGGTTTATATTAATGTTAATGTTCTCAAACTCTTTTAAATGCATCGTGTGAAGGTTACTTTCGTCGAAGATTATTATGTCTTCAAGCTGAAGGTTTTTTATATCGTCAAGAGAAGCTCTGGTCTTACCCACTAAAATATTTGTCTGCACAATACTGTTTTTGAAAAAATCAAGGTCAATAATTTTTTCAGGCTTTGAAACCGGCGTTATTTTTCGCAAAGTAAACTGAGGAAAAGACAATATTATTCTCCCTGCTTCCTGTTCATCTTTTGTGTGGATATAAAAGGTTAAATAGAGGGTTTTTTCATTCTTTATGGCATGCAATATACTGTTAATTTCTTTGGCGTCGAGAAATAGGGGACTGAGATTTTTATGTAAAAATTCGTTATAAGCTGTAAGAATATGAGCTTCAAGCTCACTTATGTCTTTTAATTTAAATATTGTTGAATCCTGATGATTTTTACCGAGAGAATTAAGTAATATCAGATTTATTGCGGTATCAGACAATTTAAGCATAAGTTTGATTTCTTTTCCGAGATTTATCTGAGTAACGAAGTAATCATTGGTTTTCCACAAAAAACTTGGCTGATATGAAATCCCTGTGAGGCGAAAGTAAAAATCAACGCCCAAAAATTCTCTGCTGGCGAGAGTAAATTTTTCACAGAACTGATCTTCAAAGCAGTGAAAAATCTCATGAAGAAAGACTTTCTTCAATGTATCAGGCAATTCTGCGGAATTATCTTTTTGCAGACTTGAAACCACTTGATTTTACCCCTATCACATACCTACCGAGCCTAAAAACCTTTTATCCCTCTTAGTTTTTTAGAATAAAGATTTTAAGCCTGGATGGCATCAACTATATAATGTATTTGTTGATTAAAATAAGTTATAAAAACTCGAAAAAGCTAATTTTATAAACTTTTTCGACTTATTTTTATTTGATATGTGATTGGTATCAAAAATTTTAATAAATTTTTTTGAAAAATCAAAATAAGTAACAGACAAAAAATTTTCAGCTTTTATTAAATTTTGCCGAACGAACGAAGCGAGTGAGGCAAACAAACAACAAAAGCCCCTTCCCTTTGAAGGGAAGGGGTTGGGGGCTTAGTCCCCTACATTTTTATAAATTCAGTCCAAAATCCCCTCTCCCCCAACCCCCTCTCCCAATGGGAGAGGGGGCTAAAGATTGTTTTTGGTCGAGCGAACCGCCGTTGGCGGTTCGCTCGACCCATTGAATTTACTAAAAAATCTCGCAAAAATAAATTTTGTAGGGGAATAAGGGGTTGGGGGATGGGTAGATAAAAAAATAAAATCCTTTAAAATTAACTTAACAGAACACTACCCCAATCAAATTTTATAAAAATTTCAAAAAATCAAGTTTTTAGAGGCGCCCTTTATACCAATTTAATTTTCGCTGAGAATTTTATTCCACTCTTTTACCGCATTATCAATAGACGCTTTAGAAGATTTTTCTCCTAATATCGCCTCCTGGGTCATAAAATCTATGATTTCATAAAGGTCTTTTCGGTTATTTAAAGCAGGAATGGGGCTTAACGGGTTTTGCAGCTGTTTTGCGCTTATAATCCTGCTTTTTTCCATTAAATCGCCTGTAATCTCCTGTGTGAAAAAATCAGAAGTCAGGGCATGTTTTTCAGAAGGCAAAATCGGCGCAAGTTTACAGAATTTAAGCTGGTTTTCAGCATTTGTTAAAAACAGGGCGAAATCCAACGCTTCTTGCTGATATCGGCTTTTTTTCGGTATTGCAAGGTTCATAATCGAAAAATCCGCTTTGCCTGATAAGCCTGTTAGTTGCCTTGAAACCCCCATCTTAGAATACAATTGAGGAGAATTTTCTTTTATGATCTTGGAAAAATTTGCTCCTGCTATTATAAAAGCTGTTTCTCCCGACTGAAACTTCCCAAGAGCATCTCTATGTCCTTGTGTAATAGATTCAGCGGGGATAAATTCTTTTGTATAAAACTTTTTCCAGAAAGATAAGACTTCTTCCGCCTGTGGAACATTAAAAACAGCCAAATTATGAGCATCATTAACAATTGCAATATCCTCTTTGTTAAAAAATTTCAGCATTTGACCATTCTCAATCAGAGTTGGCATTAATACATATTTTCCGGCATTTTTCCGTATTCTGTCAGAAATTTTTTCAAGATCAGCATAAGTTTCAGGCATTTCGTTTTTTGTAATACCAGCTTTTTCAAGGATTTCAGTATTATAAAAAGTTACAGCAGAAGTTATATACCAGGGAATTCCAAAAACAAAATCCTTTATACTTAAGCTTTGCCAGCCTATTTCAATATAATTTTCTTCTTGCTCTTTTGTTATAAGGTTTTTTATATTAATTAAAGCTCCTTTTGAAGCTAATGTAGAACTAAAATCAGGATTCATGTTTATTAAATCAGGAGGATTTCTGCTTAAAACAGCGGCAAGAGCTCTTTTCTCTCCTTCGGAAAACGGCACATCAATCCATTTGATTTTTATATCAGGGCGCAACTTCTCATATTCGGCGATAACTTCATTTATATAATCGGAAAACCCTGATAACTGCAATGTCCAGAAAGTAATTTCCTTAACATCTTTAACAGGCTGCTTTTTTAAGCATCCTGTTAAGAAAAAAACCATTAATACCGTTAAAAATACAGAAAATATGTTGCGAAATATTTGTGGCATATAAATTAATCTTGTCTTCTTCCAAAGAAAATCCATACCCAGTAAAGAAGCTCAATCAGGGCGTATAATGCCGCCGCGACATAAGTTAACGCCGCCGCTGCAAGAACTTGTTGCGCGCCGGCTATTTCTCTTTTGTCAACAAGATATCCTCCGCCGGAAAGAACTTTTACCGCTCTCATACTTGCGTCAAACTCAACAGGAAGGGTTACTATGTGGAAAAGAACGGCTGATGCGTATAATATAATTCCGGTAAGAGCTATAAGAGTAGTGAATTCTCCCATTCCCATAAACGCTCTCAATCCAAGACCAGCCATAAGAAGAATAGGACCAAGCATTTGCCCTGTTTGCACCGCCGGAAAGATTCCCGCTCTTATTTTCATAGGCAGATAACCTTGATTATCCTGCATTGCATGCCCGACTTCATGCGCCGCTATGCCGAAAGAAGAAACTGAATTCCCGTAAAATATGTCTTCTGAAAGTCTTATAACTTTTTTTGTCGGGTCATAATGATCGCTAAGCGCTCCGGTTGTAGGAACAACATCAACATCATTGATTTCTGCTCTTTGCAGTATGGACTTTGCGACATCAGCGCCGGTCATATTATTTGTAACTCTAACTTTTGCAAACTTTGAATAAACGCTTTTAATGAGCATTTGCGGAATAAAAACCAATATCAAACCCACAATGCTTATTAACATATATAAAGGATCATAAAAAAACATTTTTGCTTCCTCCTATTTGAACTAATTGTTTTCCGATTCACATTTACATTCACATGTAAGGGCTTTTGTCGAATCCAGAGCTTCAAAAGCTTCGCCCTTTTGAAGTCTTGCTCCATTATACCATGAAACAGCGTCTTGTTCAGCTTTGCATGCCGGTTGCAATTTCGTGATAATTAAACTGCCTTTGCCTGTTAATACTTTTATTCCATTATTAATTTTACCAAAAATTTCTCCAAAATTTGCATTATTAATATTTTCTTCAGAATTTAGCCTGCTTTCGGTTATTTTAACGCAACTCCCGTGAATAAAACTATAAGTTCCGGGCCAAGGTTTCATTCCCCGTATTTTGTCATGGATTTTTTCAGCAGGCTCTGACCAGTCAATATGCCCGTCTTCCTTTTTCAATTTTGGAGCAAGGGTTACATCTTCTTCATTCTGCCTAACAGGCTTTATTGTTCCGTCTTTTAGTTTTTTTAAGCTTTCATATATAAACTCAGGGCTGGTTTTAGAGATAATCTGCATTAATTCCAGAGAGGTCATATTTTCCGTTATTTCAATTTCTTTTTGCAAAACCACAGGACCTGAATCAAGTCCAAGCTCTGTAAGCATTGTAGAAATTCCGGTTTTTTTATCTCCGTTTATAATAGCGGCTTGAATAGGATTTGCGCCTCTGTACTTAGGGAGCAACGAGGCATGCAGGTTTACACATCCGTATTTTGGTATATCAATAGCTTCCTGGCTCAAAATTTGTCCGAAAGCGAAAGTTACAAAGAAATCAGGGCTTAATTCCCTGAGTTTTTTTATAAGTTCCTGATCTTTTTTTATTGAAACAGGCTGATAAACAGGAATTCCATATCCGCTTGCTGCACAGCATATAGGAGTTGTACATACTTTTTTGCCTCGTCCTGATGGTTTATCAGGTTGAGTTATTACGGCTAAAACTTGTACATCTTCTTTTGCGGCTAAATATTCAAACGACGCAACCGCTATTTGGGGTGTCCCCAAAAATACAATCTTCATTTTCTATAATGTTCCTTGTTCTTTTTGTTCAATTTCCTGAACAGGCTCTGGGGGATTTATTTTTTCATATTCTTGAATCTGAATTTCAAGTTCCTGTTCTTCCATTAAATAATCAGGATTAATCTGCGGCAACCCCTTTTCAGCTAAAATTTGGTCAGTTTCAAATCTGTTTCTGGCATGGTCTACAAATACAGTCCCGTCAAGGTGATCATACTCATGTTGAAGCGCTCTTGCAATCAGATTACCGTCATTCGCCTCAAGAGTAAACGTTCTGCCTTTTATATCCATTGCCCGTATAATTACATTTTCGTAGCGTCTTACGTATATGTAAACTCCAGGAAAGCTTAAACATCCTTCATAACTGTTTATTGCTCCCCATTTTTTTATAATTTTAGGATTTATAAAGGTTATAGGATTTGGCTTTTGTTTTTCCAGAGCTGTGTCAATAATAAAAATTCTGTAATTCGCGCCAATTTGCGGCGCGGCAAGCCCTACGCCATTATTTGCATACATTGTATCGTACATATCTTCTACAAGTTTTTTTATTTTAGCGGATACTTTATGCGCCTCTTTAGACGGGGTTCGCAGTGTTTCTGAGCCATATAAAACTATTTTTTGAATTGCCATAACATAAAAACCTTTATACTCTTAAAAAATCAACTTATTTAAAGGCAAATGCGTTTAAATACGTTCAATATATATGATATCACAATTTAACAAACTGTTTTTACAGTAAAAACATTATTTTTTAATTTTGGAGTTATACTATACTATAGCCTAAGTAGTATGGCGGTTTCGCCACCATACTACAAAAACCGAAGTTAACAAAAATTTGAAGGGCGCCTCTAAAAACTTAATTTTTAAAAATTTTCATGAAATTGGGCTGGGGTTTGGTGTAGGGGCGCGAAGCAGTCGGTACTGTCCGCATTTCGCAGCGAAGCCCCTACCCACAAACTTCTCCCCCCTTTGAAGGGGGGCAGGGGGGTAGATATAAAAAATAAAATTCTTTTATTTTTAGAGGAGCCCCGAAATTTATTTTTAAATGAAGTTTCGTTTATGTATAATTAGTGAGCCATAAGTATTTATTAGGTGAGAGAAATGAATTATAAAGCTCCAAAAGGAACAAAAGACATATTGCCGTCAGAATCCCATATATGGCAGTATATCGAGAAAAAAGCTCAAAAAACCTTTGAAAATGCAAATTATAAAGAAATCAGAACGCCGATTTTTGAATCCACAGAGCTTTTTACCAGAGGCGTCGGGGATTCTACGGATATCGTGAATAAAGAAATGTATACTTTTACGCAAAAAGACAGAAGCCTTACTCTAAGACCTGAAAATACGGCAGGAGTAGTGAGAGCGTTTATAGAGCATGGCATGAACAGATTGTCGACGCCTTTAAAGCTTTGGTACAAAGGGGCAATGTTCAGATATGAAAGACCTCAGGCAGGAAGACAACGGCAATTTCACCAGTTAGGAGTTGAACTTTTCGGAATTGAAGGTCCTTCTGCTGATGCTGAGGTTATTCAACTCGCTATGAATTTCCTTAAAGACTTGGAATTAAACAATCTTTGTCTTGAAATAAATAATATTGGCTGTCCTGCTTGCAGAGATGAATATAAAAATAAACTAAAAGCTGTTATTCAGCCTAAATTAGAGGAATTTTGCGAAGATTGTCATATCAGGTTTGAAAAAAACCCTTTAAGAATCCTGGATTGCAAAAACGAAAAATGCAGAGAACTTTTATCGTCTGAAGAAATAGAAACTGTAATAAATCAGGACTTTATTTGCGAAGAATGCGTAAAACATTTTGAAGAGTTAAAAAAATATTTGGAAACGCTTAACGTTGATTACAAGATCAATAAAAAGCTTGTAAGGGGTCTTGATTATTATAACAGAACGGTTTTTGAAATAACAAGTTCAGATTTAGGCTCACAGAATGCTGTTTGCGGCGGAGGAAGATATGATCCTCTTGTAAAAACTCTTGGCGGAGAATATACTCCCGCTATTGGCTGGGCAATAGGAATGGAAAGGCTTGTTAGTCTTTATAAATCCAAGCAGGAAAACCCTCTTGATATATTTATTGTTTCTTCTTGCGCAAAAGAAGCGTTAAATTTGGCTTTTAAGCTTAGAAAAGCTAATATTTCGGCTGATCTTGATTTTTCAGCAAGAAAATTCGCTAAACAAATAGAAAAGGCTTCCAAAATAGGCGCAAAATATGTTCTGATTCTTGGAGAAGATGAATTAAACAGCGGAATTTTAACATTAAAGAATCTTTCAACCGGTCAGCAATCGAAAGTTTCTTTAGATCAAATTTTTGAAATGTTTTGAGAGTATTATTTTTTGATAAGGGTTTTGCCGGCTGTGCCGGCAAAACCCTTATTAACTCTTCTTCCCCTCCCTTGGGGAAGGGGCTTTTGTTTGTTTTTGGGTTTCGCTCGCTACGCTCGCTCAACCCAATGAATTAATTTAACAAAGCATTGATATATTCCCCAAATGTAGAATATTTAATTTAGGTCTTTTTATAAATAATTTTTACAAACGCTCTTTTTTGTATAAAAAGCGAAGAAACTAGCAGGAGAAGCGATTTGTGAAAAAAAAGACCAGTATTATTTTATTTTTACTATTTTCTTTTTTATGTAGTCAACCATTAATAGCGGCAAAAAAAGAAACTAAACCGGAAAACCTTAATAATAAAATGGGAAAAGCCTATATTAAAACCTTTTCAGAGCATTATACAGTTTCTCCCGGCGATAATCTTAATATTTTTATTTTTGGAGCTCCAGGCTTAATACAACATGAACTTTCCGTTAAATGCGACGGATATATAATTTTAAATCCGATTGGAAAAGTAAAAGTTGCAGGGTTTAACACGAATGAAATAAAAGATATTTTAACAGCAAAATTAAAACGGTTTTTTACAGACCCGGTCGTTTCTGTTCAGATAAGCAATGCTCTGATGTAATCAAATTCGCATTAAATCCTGACTAACAGAAATAAATTTCGTAAATAAGTATTTTACAGGAGATTGGTTTTGAAAATTTTTAATCCCGAAAAAATAATTTCTATTTTAATGAGAAATTCAAAAATTATATTTTTATTTATACTTTCAGGTTTTATTTCAGGAATTTTTTATTCTGTATTTATTTTTAAACCTGTTTATAATTCATCGGCAAAGCTTTTGTTGTCAGATTCGGACAAAAACCTCTTTGCGACACAAAAACAGATTATACGCTCAAATGATTTTTCTAAAAAAGTGTGGAATGCAATAAATGATAAATATAAATTAAATTATGAAGAAAAAGAAGGCATAAATAAGATAAAAAAAGCGATAAATTTAAGTAATTACCCAAATACAGGCATAATAGAACTTACAGCGTCCTGGAGCGAGCCGGAAATTGCTCATTCTATTGCATTAGCGGCAATTACAACATATAAAGAATTAAAAACCGACCTTAAAAAAGAAAAATTTGTTAAAAATCTCGAGATTATTGATAAAAAGCTTGAACAAGCCGAGAAAGAACTTTTAATAGTAAAAAATAAAATAATTGAATCACAAATAAACAGAGTAGAAAAACAAACAACCAATGAGGATTTTTTAAAAAATCAGTTTGTTTTTGCAAATTATTTATTACAGGAAAAGAATTTAGAAGGAATCGTCAAAATTTTAAAAACAAAACAAGTGGAAGCTGAAATTCAGGAAGCAGGGTCCACAAGTGATATAGCGATATTGGAGAGTCCTTTAATACCTAATAATTGCGCTTTCCCCGGAAGATTACCGCTTATTTTTATGTTTGTATGGTTTTTCAAAATTCTAGCCGCCGGATTTATTATTATCGCTGAATTTTCAAAAGACGGCTATGATAATATTGAAGAGCTTGAAAAAGAATTAAACGCGCCGGCGCTTGGAGTTATTCCATGGCTTGACAGAGAACTGTATGACGAGCCGGATATAATGTTTGCGATAGAAGAAACAGCTTCTTTTTATTCTTTAGCATATCAAAAAATAGTTTCCGCAATGAGAATAAAAGGATATAATTCAGACAAAAATGCTATAGCGTTTACTTCTTCAGGTTTTTCCAAGTTCAGGTCAACAATAATTATGAATTTAGCTTATAGTTTAAGTAGAACAGGTCAATCTGTTGTGGTGGTTGACGCTGATTTCAGAACTCCATCCATAGCAAAGGAAATGGGGTTTGAAATCAGTCATGAATATAGCCTGGCGGAACTTTTAATGAATATTGCAAAAAATATTCATGAAACAGGAAATTTTGATTCGGAAAAAATTAATATGTACACGCGGATAGTTCCGGGAACAGAAAACTTTTTTATAATACCAAACAGCGGAAATGTTCCTGATCCTTGTGAATTTTTATATTCAGACGCTTTTAGCGGACTTATTAAAAAGTTAAAGAAGAAATATGACTGGGTTTTTGTGGATGTTCCTCCGGCAATGGCTGTTCCTGACGCATTTATGGTTAGTTTGTACGTTGACGGAATAATTTTATTAACAGGACTTGAAGCCGGAAAGTCCGCTTTAAGAAAAATCCGCAAGCAGTTTGAAGATTATAACGTCAATGTTTTTGGCGTTATTGCAAGGGAATTTCAGACAAAAGAGGCTATTTCCGCAAATGAATATATTAAACAGATTATTGCGCAAATGATGCCTCAAAACGAAAAAATACTTCAGTAAAAATGGCGAGCAAGCCCTTTTATACCAAGTTGCAATCAATGTAGCATTAAATCTCCCTCCCCCTGCCCCCTCCCCAAGGGAGGGGAAGAAGAGTTGATAAGGGTTTTGCCGGCGTAGCCGGCAAAACCCTTATCAAAAAATAATACTCTTTTGATTGCAACTTGGTATAAGAAAGGCTGTTTTTGTAAAGCCTTAATTAGCGGGCGTTTTGCCTTGGGCAAAACGCCCGCTATACCCTTACCCAGCCCGTGTCGCCCGCAGGGCGGCACGGGCTGTAGATATCAGCTTTTTAACAAATTAACTAAAACTTATTTTGATTGGTATATAATCATACAATGATAAAAATTGCGATTACAGGTAATATAGCTTCAGGAAAATCTCTTGTTGAGGAATTTTTCCGACAGGAAGGCGCAGCTACTCTTGATGCAGATAAAATTGTACACGATCTTTTAAAAAATAATCAGAATATAATTAAAAGCGTTTACGAGCTTTTTAACTCTTATGGCTTTGAGGTTAAAAATAAAAAAGGCTCAATTGACAGGCAAAAAGTCGGGCAAATAGCGTTTTCTGACACAAAAAAACTTAAAGCCTTAGAAAAAATTATTCATCCCGAAGTTAAAAAAGTTATAGAAGAGTTTTTTCAGCTAAACAAGGAAAAAAAATTGGTTGTTATTTCTGTTCCATTGTTGTTTGAATCAGACATGGAAAATATGTTTGATTATGTTATTGCAGTTGTTGCCGATGAAAAAATAAGGCTTGAAAGATTAATTAATACAAGGAATCTTACACAAGAACAGGCTTTAAAAAGAATCCGGGCTCAAAATTTTGGAGAAGAACAACTTAAAAAAGCAGATTTTATTATAGAAAACAATATTTCGACTCATGAACTAAAATTAGAAGTTAAAAAGATTATAAAAGCGTTATAAATTAACGAAAACTTATTTTGATTGCTATAACAAAAAAGATTAAACACTTGGGTTATATAAAAAATTTGTATATTAAACAAAAATAAAGCTTATTAAACATGAGATTGATTTTGTTTTGTAGATTAGACTTCAAATTTTTTTTTAGATTGTGAGGAGAATATGAAGAGAAAAATATTAGCTGCATTTAAAACTGTTTTAAACAGTCATATTTATTTATCGTTGCCTATTTTTTTTATTTCTATTTTTAATGCTTTTTTTCTAATTTATATTTTTAAAACATTTTAAAAACCTATAGGGCAACTTTATATAGTGATCTGAAAAAGAAATCGGTAATTTGCTAAAAAGCTTAAGGATTTACAAAAACTATCTTTTTTATTTGCCGGTGTTTTTAAAGGCGTCCTATATTTTGTCTATACTTTTATTTAAGCCTCTGGATGCGCTAAGACCGGCGAATGACCCGATTCCCATTCCCAATAATGAAACTATAGCCGCAGAACCAGGCAGCATAATTGCGCCGGCAGCTCCGCCAAGAGCAATTCCCGCAGTTGAAAGAATTATGTATCCGCTTGATTTTAAAAATTGTTTAAATGTCGATTTTGATTTTTCTTTAAAATCATCTTCTTTTTGGATTGATTTTACCATTGCAGGCATTTCAATAAGCGTTGTTGCCGCTAAACCAAAGACTGAAGTTCTCATACAAGAAGTGTTTATTAATCTCGCAAGCATATTTCCTTCAAATAATCTGGCGTTTATGATAACATCCGCCGGCATTCCCAATTCTTTAGACACATTTTTAACTTTTTCAGCGCCGGTTTTAAAAGTCTTTCTTATAAATTCTCCGAATTTTGTATCATATAAAGTAACATCACTTTTTAATAAAAATTGATGTTTTCTGACAAATTTATCAAGCATAGTCCCTCTGAAAAAAGCAAACGGGTATTGATAACCTTTTAATTTGCCTGATGCATTCTCAAACAAACCTTTAATTCCTCCAGCTTCTTTTAGGTTCATATTATTAGCTTTAAATTTTGAATATATATTACAAAATTCTCTGCCTGCGCTTTTTATTTCTCTTAAATCGCCGGGGAAATTAAGTAAAGCAAGCGTTACCAGTCCGCTTGCTCTTTGTATATTGTCGGTTTCCAATGAATCAGGCAGAGAATTTATTCTTCTTATCGGCGGAAGGGCTCCTAAAGCTCCTAATACGAGCTTTGAATTGTCATATTGTTTTTGAGTAATCTTACCAAAACGATTTACTCCTTGTTTTATTTTATGCAGATTGTTTAAAGTTTTTTTTGCTCTGTAAAAATCTTCTCTTACATCAAAATTCCAATTTAACTGGCTTAGATTAACATTATTCACAGGTTTTCCAGTTTCTCCAAAAGCTGGCTTAATTGCATTAGTTTGATTTCCTGTATTTTTTTTATACAGAAAATCATCATCATAAATAGAATAATTATTTGTTAAATTTAAAGCCATTCAAAAAAAACCTTCCTTTGATATAAAAACAAATCAAAATTGAATTTTGCATTAAACGTTTGTTTTTTTACAAAAGGTTAATAATATAATAAAAGTCATTAATATGTTTACATTTAACGAGTTTTCCTCATTACCCGCAAGAAATTCATGTTAATTAGTTTTGTCGTTTAGTATATTATTTAACTCGAATTGCTAATTAGTCGAAACGCTGAAATAGCTTGAAATTTTATTTTAATTTTTTATACGGCTCGCAGGCAAAGCCTGCGAGCCGTATGCCCTTAAAAAGGCGTAGCGGCTGGCTTTGCCAGCCGCTACGCCAAATATAAAATTATTTATTTAGCAATTCAAGTTAATATGTTTATATTTAAAGAGTTTTCCCCATTATCCCGCAAACAATTCATGTTAATTAGTTTTGTCGTTTAGTATATTAAATCGTTTTTGTGCTATATAAAAACCAGTTTAGCTAAAAAAATATTAAAAATGGAAACTTTTATAAAAAATATTATTAAAAAATCGTCTGATTTATGGCAGATTTTTGAGAAAATTGATAATAATCAAAAATTGTCCCAAAACGACGGTATAATACTTTATAACTCAAACGAGTTTCTCTCAATAGGTGCTATAGCTGATTTTGCAAGAGTTAAAAGGCTTGAAATTTTAGGAGAATCTTATAAAAAAGATTATGTATACTGGATAAACAATCACCACTTGAATCTTACAAATGTTTGCGAAGGAACATGCAAATTCTGCGCATATAAACGCAAAGAAGGAGAAAAAGGAGCTTTCTCTTATACTCTGGATAAAGCTGTTGCGTATCTCGAAGTGCAAGTAAGCCAGGCGGCAAAGGAGATACATATTGTATCTGCTTTGAATCCCAAATTTGATCTGGATTTTTATAAAAAATTACTCGAAGAATGCCGAAGAATACTTCCTAACGCTCATATTCAAGCATTTACCGCAGTAGAACTTGATTATTTGGCAAAAATATCAGGGCTTTCTTTAGAAGAAACTATAAAAGAGCTTGTTAAATTTGGTTTAGGCTCAATTCCAGGGGGTGGAGCCGAGATTTTTGCGGAAAATATAAGGCAAAAGGTTTGTCCTGAAAAAATTTCCGGTCAAAAATGGCTTGAAATAATGGAAATTGTTCATTCATCAGGGTTAAAAAGCAATGTAACGATGCTTACAGGCATAGGCGAAACCTCTGAAGATAAAATTAATCATATGCTTGCCGTCAGGGATTTACAGGATAAAACAGGCGGCTTTATGACATTTATTCCGCTGTTTTGTCATTATGAAAATACAGAACTATCTTCTGCCAATGCTCCTACAGGAATAGAAATCTTGAAAGACTACGCTATTTCAAGATTAATGCTTGATAATATACCCCATATTAAGGCTTTTCGTATTCAGACAGGAACAAAACTGGCTCAAATCAGTCTTAGCTTTGGAGTAGATGATATTGACGGGACTGTTATGGAGGAAAAAATCACCCGCATGGCTGGTTCAAGTGATCCTGACGCTTTGAAAAGAGAGGAAATCGAACATCTTATAAAAAGAGCCGGGAAAATTCCCCTAGAGCGTGATACCCTGTATAATACAGCCGGCTATACTGTAATCTAAATAACTCGAATTGCTAAATAAATAATTTTATATTTGGCGTAGCGGCTGGCTTCGCCAGCCGCTACGCCGTTTTAAGGGCATGCGGCTCGCAGGCAAAGCCTGCGAGCCGCATAAAAAATTAAAATAAAATTTCAATCTATTTCAGCGTTTCGACTAATTAGCAATTCGAGTTAAATAAATTTCGGTTTTAACAAAAACATTTTAACAATATAGACCAATAATATTTTTTATGTAAAAAGCGAAGAAAAAACAAAAAGTATGCATTTGTAAACAAGGGGGTTCGGGGGCTTGCCCCTGATGGATATGTCAGTTTGTCATGTTAGTTTTTCTTTTCTTTTGGCGCCTAAGGCACATTCACAGGGTGCTGTTACTTGGATTGAGTCCCAAGTGTCCCGCTTTGCGGGTTCTTTTCTTTTTGCGTTCAAAAAGAAAAGAAATGAAGAAACGGTAAGTATTCTATTGCAAACTGGAAAGACCCTGAAACAAGTTCAGGGTGACGATTTCCACGTTAATTAAAAAATTACATAAAAAATATTATCGGTCATAACTTGTTTTTTTTAAATTATATCTTTATTATTTGCCGATTTCTTTTTAAAATTAGCGCAATTAATCCTTAAACTTAATCAGAGAAATCGCTCCTTGCGTTTGCTGAAGAGCCCGTTTTAGTCTTAAACAGGATTCACAACTTCCGCAATGCAATTCTTCATCTGTATAACAGCTTCTTAATAAATTAAACGGCGCATTGTTTTCAATGCCTGCTTTTACAATATCTTTTTTTGTATAATCAGCCAAAGGCGCAACGACAATAGGTTTTACAAGTGTTGAATATTCAAACGAAGCGTTAATTTTATCAATAAAAATTGTTGAATTATCCGGAAATGTTGCCGCTTCTTCTTTGTTTGCCCCGAAAATTATATGTTTAAACCCCATGCTGTCAGCAAAACTTGCCGCTATATTAAGAAACACCCCGTTTCTATTCGGAACCCAGACTTTTTGAGCTGAATCCAGAGTAATTTTTTCGTCATCCAGTTCTGAAATATCGGGATTAGGAAGTTCCTCATTTTTGTTAACCAGTGATGTAGATGTTATATCTCTTAACCACGGCAGCTCTATGACTTTATGACTGATGGAATAATGTTCTGTAATCTGTTTTGAAGCTTCAATTTCTTTTTTAACTGTTCTTTGCCCGTAATCAAAAGTTAAAGCAAGGGTTATATTCAAATTATCTTTAGCAATAGCAAGGCTGACAAGGGAATCCAGCCCTCCGGACATTAGGATTATCGAATTATTCTTCCGGTTCATCGCCTGATTGCTCATCATATTTTTCCATTTCTTCTTCAGCTAAAATCTCGTTAATTTCTTCTCTGCACACAGCAGGAAGGTCTTTTTTAGAAAGCAGTTTTATAAGACAATCTTCGCCTTCGATGTTATACAGAGCATAAATAGCTGTTTTTGCGACACTTTCATTTTCGTCATATATCATGGGCTCAATAAATTCGACAACAATATCTTCATCTATTTCAGAAAGCGCTTCGATTGCGCTTGCTCTGACATGAGCTGATTTATCGTTAAGAACGTTTCTGAGAACCTGTATTCTCCGGTCTTTTTTGAAATTCAATTTACCAAGAGCCTGAACAATTCTTTCTCTTAAATAGGTGAATTTATCTAAAATATCTTTTTGAAGGTCTAATAAACTGATTAAAGGCTCAACAGCTCTTTCATCACCAAGCATGCCAAGAGCTTTAGTGGCAGATTCCTTTAAGTATACGGATTTTTCTTCATCATCGGAAACAATTTTAATTAAAGGCATAACTGCCTGGTTATTTCCTATTTTCCCCAGTGATTCAGCGGCTGCAAGCCTGAGCTTATAGTCTTCTTCTCTGTCATTCATCACATACATCAGCGGCAGAATTGCAGAATCGTCCTTGATATTGCCAAGAATACCGGCAATAGAACATCTTACCTTTAAATACCGGGCATCTTCTTTTTTATAACCTGTTAATAATTCAATTAAAATTTGCGAGGAGCTTTTATCTTTGTATTTGCCAATTTCTTTAAGTATATGAAATAAAGTATTTGGATTTTTTTCTATTTCAGCAAAATAATTTAAAATTAAAATTGCGTCATTTTGGCTAAAATCTTTTATTTTTTTAAGTCTTTCAATCGCAACATCAGGACTTTCTTCTTTTCCAATAAGAAATTCATCCGCTATTTCCTTAAAGTTTTTTTTGTTTTTTTCTTGCATCATTTTATTCAAAGCAGATTAAGACCTTTTAAGTTGTAAATTTCAGTTCAGTCTTTAAACTAATTTACCACATTCATAAAATTTTCAAAACTTAAAATCATTTATAAAAATTATATTTTAAAAAAAAAATTAATAAATAACCTGAATTGCGAATTGCTTTTTTGATAGAGCTTAGTCTGCCAATTCGCATAAGGACGCCTATATGGAAGAAACGGCAAGCAATGACGCTTTTAGTTTATTATAAAGATAAAATTAATATCTATAGAGTTAAAAGTTACTATATAGTAACATTATTATTAGGTATACTAAACGACAAAACTAATTAACATGAATTTCTTGCGAATAATGGGGAAAACTCATTAAATGCAAATATATTAATGACTTTTATTATAAATATAAAATATAAATTTATGAAAAATAAACTTAAATCTCTTAGAATATTCTTTATCGTTGGAATTATATTCCCTCTGTTAGTAATATTTTCCATATATTATTTTGTCCTTCCAAACGTACTGGATATGGATAAATACAAGTCGGAAATCCGGCAAACTCTTGTAAATAAAATAGTTTATCCTGCGGAAATCGGTAATCTTGATATAAAACTTACATGGAATCTAAGAGCAAGACTAAAAACAGACAGGGTCATAATCACAAAGCCTGACAAAAGCAAATTGCTTGAGCTGGGAGCTTCGTACATAGAAGTTTCCCTGCCCGCGCTTATTAATAAAAAGATTGTTCTGAAAAAATTAAATATAAACATGCTTAATGCCCACATAACCCGATTTAAAAACGGGAAATTTGATATTACAGAACTTTTAACAAAGTCTGAAGACTCTAAATACAAGTTTTTATTGAAAAATACTGAGATTTTAATTAACGGATACAGTTTGAAATTTACGGAAAATTATATTCAACCCGCTAAATATTATTTTTTGGTTGGTGAAAAAATAAAAATTCAAAAGTTTAATCCGGGTAAATTTATAGAAATTTACGCCTTGGGAAAATTGATTTTAAACGATAAAAATAAATCCGACGCAAATTATGACGTTTTTTTGTCGTCCCCTCTGCCGTTGTTTAAAGATGAAAAATTGACCCTTAAAGGCAAAATAGCTAATCTTGACATCAATTCTTTTGTCCCATACCTTAACCAGCTTTCCGCAATACAGTTTATTTCTCTTGCAGGCAAGGGAAATATGACTTTTGACATGAAATTCAATAAAAAAATGTTTGATAAAAACAAATTTTTTATTGAATCAGATTTTGACGGAATTAAAATACAAACCGCAAAAAGCGGCGTTATTTCTCAATATAACGATAAAATTTTCATTAACGGCGTTGGTTATTATAATAATAACGAAATATTTTTTGATGATTTAAAAATCAAATCAAAAGACATGGATATTAAAAGTTCAGGAAAAATCATAGATTACAGGATTGCAAAAGCTAAAAAATTCGTTGATCTAATAATAAATTTTGATAATTCGAAAATTTGCTCAATTGCTGAACTTTTTCCTAAAACAATTAAAGTAAAACGGGACCCCTTTGGAAAAATTCTAAAACATGATGTAAAAGCTGATATTTACGGGAATATTGCCGTAAAAGGCAATCATAATGACCCTAATATGTTTGGAACGTTGAATTACAGCAATTTATCAATATCAGGAGGATTTGAAAATACCCCAAAAACCTCCGGCAAGGTTAATTTTGTGGGGTCTGCAATAATTTTTGAGAATAAAATTTTTATAAATAAAAATGATTTTGTTAATGTTACCGGAAAAGTTACTCCGTTCAGGGAAAAAACCATTAATGTAGATGTAACATCAAGCGAGGTGGACTTTGCCAGAGTTTATAAAATTTTAATGGTTTTGAAAGACTTTTTTAACATGAAGTTAGGTCCTATTCCTGATATGACTTTTGAAGGCAGGGGCAGGGCAAATCTTAACATTTCCGGCAAAATCAATGATGTTCAGTTGAACGGATATGTCGAAGGGAAAAAGCTTAAAGTAAAATATGCGACTCTCTCAAAACCCGCTGATAATGTTCAGGGCAAAATAAGGTTTACAGGGAAAAAAGCGTTATATGACGAACTTACTGGAGAAGTCGAAGGCATGCAGGTTTTCCCAAAAGGATATTCAACTTTTGACGATTATTCTGACGTCATAATTCATATTCCAAAGCTTCAACTTGACAAAGGGCTTGATTTTGTTAACAAAAGCCCCCTGCTGATTGAAGCTAAAACTGCTCTTAAAGACGTTAAAAAAATGTCCGGCTTTGCTGACGCTACAATTCACCTGCTTGGGAAAAAAGATAATCTTGATATAGAAGGAGAATTTGTTTTAAATAACGCTAATGTTTCATATAATGGATTTGCAGAGCCTTTTACAGCTCTTAAAGGGCTTTTAAAAGTTAAAAATGAAGATATTTATTTTGAAGAAGCAATAGGACAGGTTAAAAATAACAATATAAAAGTTTCAGGATTTATAAAAGGTAATTTTGATTCTGAGTTAAAAATAACTTCTGAGCAATTAAATCTTGATTCAGCAAGAACTTTTTTGCTAAATTCACCTATTTTAATAGATATTGATGAAGTTTTAGGGGATTTTAGAGATATTAAAGGCGTTAGCTCTGTTGAAGTTAATTTAAAAGGGAATTTAAATAAAAAACCGCTCGAAAATGTGGTTTTAAAGAATATGAACGCTGTATTTAACCATAAATTAACGGGTTTCCCGATTTCTTTAAATAAAGGAATTTTAACTATAACCCCTCAAATCGTCAACGCAAAAGAAGTTACCGGCATTACAGAAGGAATTGATTTTAAAATAAACGGCAAAGTTTCCAACGTGGACAATTATATATTGAAAAATGAACCGTTAATCCCTGATTTTGAGCTGAATATCAAGAAATTTGACTTGTTAAAATTCAAAAAATTTAATGAGTCTTTACTGATTCCTGAAAAAGCAAGAAAATTTTTATCAAAATTCGATGAACTCAAAGGAATTACAGAAATTTATTTAAAACTAAAACCTGAAAATTTTAACTTAAAAATAACTCCCGCTAACATTTCCGCTGTTTATCTGCCGTATAAAACGCTTATTAATGTAAAAAGCGGTTCTGCTCAAATTTCTGAAAACGGAATGGAATTATCTTCTGTAAAAGGCGTATTTTCCGAATCAGAGTTTAATCTTAACGGGTTTATCAGAAATTTTATTCAAAAACCCGAATTTGACCTTGCTGCAAATCTGGAAATTAATTATAACGATATTGATAAATTTAGAACATATACTAAAATTCCACTTCATTCCGGCGGAATTATACCTTTTGGAGCAACATTAAAAGGCAATATTGACGATTGGAAGCTTTTTGGAAGGATGATGCTTAAAAAAGGCAGTTATTTAAACTATTTAACAAATATAGGACTATCCAGAAATATTGTAAGACTCTTCACAATCGAAGCAAGCGGCGGCAAAAACAGCGTTAATGTTGAAAAATTAAGGATTGATGTGGCTGATCCGGCTTATAATGCCGCTAATATTTCTATTAACAGTAAAAATTATCAAGGATTTAAGAATTTAATTAATCTTTATGGCGTTATAGACAATTTAAAGTCTAAAACTCCGGAATTCAGGAACTTTATTATTAAAACCAGCGATGAAAACTCTAGCGGCGGTAAGCTTTTTAATTCCTCAACAGGCGGTTTTTTAAACAACGGCACGGATAAATTTATTATAAACGGTGATTTTAAGGCTAATTTAGTCTTAAACGGGTATGTATCAGCTCCATTAATCAATGGCTCCACTTCTTTTAAAGATGTTTCCATTCCAAATTACAAAACCGGCATAAAATCAATAAACTTAACCTTTAATGCAGACAGGATTAACCTGGATATTCTTGATTTTAACATCGGCGAATCCATCATGAATATTAACGCTTTGCTTGATACAAAGCTTCAATCGCCTATAGTGATTAAAGATTTAAAAATAAATTCCAGTTTATTCAATATAGATGAGATCGCAAAGATTTTTTCGGAAAAACCAAAAGAAAACATAACGATATTGCCTCTTTTTGTGGTAAAAAACGGTACTTTAAACTCAGAAGAACTGGTTGTCAGAAATTTAATTATAACCGATATTGTAGCGGCGTTTAATTTAACGCCGGACTGGCTTTTATCAGTTCCTAAAGTCAATTTTTCAGCCGCTAATGGAAATGCGGAAGGCAACATTTACTGTAATTTAAGCGCAACGGACATTAAAGCCGCATTTAACTTTAACAGAATGCAGGCAAACGCTCTTGCGACAACGTTATTAAATCTTCCAAACGAGGCGTACGGGACGCTTACCGGAAATGTCAAATTTACAACCAAAGGGAAAAATCAGACTGAATTAATTGCGAATTCTAATGGCTATGCTGAATTTGACGTAGAGCAAGGACGTTTTGTAAGACTGGGATCGATGGAATATTTCTTGCGAGCTGTTAATGTGCTTCAAAGCGGCGTTGGCGGGTTTAATATAAACAATATCATTGATCTTGTAGCTCCGCAAAAGACAGGTCATTTTGAAACGTTGAGGGGCAAGGTTTCTGTAAAAGATGGAGTTATTTATACTGATGATATAACGTCTTCAGGTAAAAATTTAAGTCTGTACATATCAGGCAATCTGGATATGCTGACTAATAGCGGTGATATTCAAGTGTTAGGCAGATTATCCAAAAAAATTACCGGCTTATTGGGACCTGTTGGGAGCGTTTCAATAAATCAGTTTATAGATTACATACCCGGGCTGGGATTTCTTCCAACCACTCCAGGCAAAAAGGGTGTTATAGATTACATTCCCGGATTAAGCAAAATTCCCGGGCTTGAAATTAGCAATAATGAACAATACAGACGTTTTGTAGTTAATATCAAAGGGAATATTTACGATCAGAACTCTGTAAAGAGTTTTAGATGGGTTGAATAGAGTAATATAATTAGCGGTTTACGTTTTTTAAGAAATGTTAACAAAAATTAGCTTAAAATTAATTAGCTTAATATTAATTAATATTTGAGTTAAAAAGTTGACGAAGATTATATCCTTTGTTAATATATAGTATATGGAAATTATATCTTTACGCTTTTTTTGATTGCTTGCTCGTAACTTGCTTAAAATACGCTAAAAGTTACTTCTATTCTACATTAAGGAAAAAGAAGGACAGGATTGAAGGAGTCTTTATTTATGAAAAATAAGACAAATTTTGGCATGAGTTGTCCTGATTCAATGAAGGACACCGTAATTGATTCTGAACATTATTTAAAAATGTATTTAAAAAAAATTTCTAAAACAAATCTTCTTTCTTCAAAAGAAGAAAAACAGCTTGGCAAAGGAATTCAGGAAGGTGACGCAAACGCTAAAAAAAAGCTTGTTCAAGCTAATTTAAGGCTTGTTGCAAGCATAGCAAAAAAATATTTTAATCATGGAATTTCTTTTCAGGACCTTCTACAGGAAGGAAGCCTTGGATTAATAACCGCCGCAGAAAAATTTGATTACACTTTAGGTTATAAATTCAGCACTTATGCGACATGGTGGATTAAACAGGCGATTAACAAGGCGATTTCAGAACAGGCTTACTGCATGAAAGTTCCTGTTTATGTGCAGGAAATAATTTCAAAATACTCAAAAACAAAAGAAGAAGTTGAAAAAAAATCAGTAAATAAAGAAGCGTCTGTTAAAGACCTTGCTAAAAAACTTAATCTGCCTGAAACAAAACTTAATAATTATATCGGCGCTTTTAACAAAGCTGTTTCTATTGATTCGGCGTTTGAAACTTCTGACGGCAAAAATGTAAATCTCGAAAGCTTTATTCTTGATGAAAACTCAAAAACAGAAACAGAAGCGGAAATAAAGCAACTAAAACAGGAGATTTCAGGGGTTTTAGAGAAACTGAAAATGAGAGAAAAAGAAGTTATCCGAATGAGATATGGACTACAATCCGATATAGAACCGCAAACGCTTGAAGAAATAGGCAAAAAATTTGGCGTAACAAAAGAATGTATCCGGCAAACAGAAATCAGGGCTTTGGATAAAATACGGATTATCTGTGAACAGGAAGGTCTTTTAGGCGTTTATATAAATTGATTGCGCTGTTCTTTTTTATGAACGAAAAATATAAAAAATAAATGATAATTTATATATATGGTTTTTTATAAATAAATTGTCAAAATTCAAAATTTTCTTTAATATATAAAAGTATTAAAATTAAAGGAGATTTTTGAACATGGGCATGGATCCTGTATTAATTACAATTACACCGTTACTTTTTATTATTTTAATATTTTTAAGTTATCTTAATGTGGTTGAAAGCAGAAGAGGAAGAGTTGTCGAAGACAAACTGGAAAAAGTGGCTAATAATTTAGACAGATTAATAGATACGCTTTCTAAAAATAACTAAAAATTATTTGAATTGATATAAATATAAAAGAAAAGCCTCTGTTTTACAGAGGCTTTTAATGAGCAAGTAAATTTAGAAGAGTTGAGGATTCACTCTTGTATTCTAAGTTTATTTTTTTGTAAATTCATTAACTTAAAGCAGTGTTTATTTTTTTAATTTAAAGCGTATAAAATTAATTTTTATATACTAAACGACAAAACGAATTAACATGAAATGCTTGCGGGATAATGAGGAAAACTCGTTATACGCAAACAGATTAATGACTTTTATTATAATACTTTCCGGTTATTTAATTGTAATGATTTTTAAACTTTTTTGCTAACGCTGGAAACAATAAACAGTAAGGGTTTAAGCGTTTTTCCCCTCCTTATGGAGTAAATATTTAACTATGTAAAGAAATTTTGATAAAATATACTAAAATATTTCTATAGTATATTTATTTCCTGATTAACAAACAAATGTATAAATTTTCAGTTAGTAAATATTTTATTATGCTTAGGTTACAATTATCGTTGAGGATTTATTGTAAATGAAGAGTCGGGGAATACAAGGTAAGCGGAGAGAGTCTGATATGGAATATGTTCAGGAACTGGAAAACTTAAAAAAGGAAATAAATAAATCAGGTAGAAAAATTGAAGATATATCTGATTTTATGCGGAATTTTTCTGATATAAACAGTCTTCAGGAAGCAATTAAAACTTTTCGGGAAGATAATATATTTGCCAGAATTGAATCTAAAATTGATATTATAGCTCAGCTTGACTCTTCAGAATATATAAATCTTGTTATTAGCGAGTTAAACGAGGATTTGCGGGAAAAACATGACGCTCTTAATTCAAGAATCGACTCTCTTGAAGAATTAAACCGTCAATTAATAAAGCTTTCAAGCAATAAAAACGAAAATTCTTCTATAAATTCCGAAAATCTTGATGATTTAAATGAAATTAAAGAAGGAATCGGACTTATTTCTTCTAATTACAAAAATTTCCTTGAAAATCTAAATAATATTCAAAGATTGATAATTGAATTTAATGAGAACAAAGATCAAACGCCTGATATTGAAGAACTAATAAGCAATGTTAAAAACACTCTTGCGAATGTAAATAAAGAAGAAATCGCCGGTATTGAAGAAAAATTCAATAATTTGATAAATTTATTTAATGCGTTTCAAAAAGGAATTTTAAATAATTTTTCCGATCTTGATATAAAAATTATTAATATTAATCAAAAACTGGCTTCTTTTGATAATTTTGACGGAAATTTTATATCAGTAAGCGAAAAACTTGATACTTTAAAAGAAGCGTTACAAAATTCCGACACAAAAAGCATGGAGGAAATCGCCGGTAATTTAAATGGTTTAAGAGAAAATTTATCGTCTTTACACGAAGAAATAGGCAAAATTTCACTTTCTGTTGAACAAAAAAGCCTGGATAATGAATTAACGGAAAAAATAAGTTATTTAATAAGCGCTGTTTTTGAATTAAAAAAAGAAACTGATTCTATAAACGCAGTTTTACAAAGCGAAAAAACTGATGAAAACCATGATCAACTTATAAAATCGCTTCAGGAACTGCCAAAAGTTGAATTTATATCAGAAAATCTGGCTAATTTGACTAATTTGTTTGCTCAAATCAAAGCAAGACTTGATGATGAACATTTCGAGGAAGAAATAAGACAAAGTTTCTCCAGAGCTGAAAATAATTTTGAAAGACTGGAAGAAATTATTGTTAATATTACAGCGTTTGACGAAACAAGAGAAGAAATAAAACAGCTTAATTACGGAATTGAGCAAATAAAGGCAAAAATTAACGATAATTCCGATTCAACGACAATTTTAAACAATTTAAGTTTAATGAACTCAGATATAGTTAAGCTTCAGGAAACATTGCCCGAAAAAATCATTTACGCAGAGATAAAAGAAGGTTTTATTGATCTCAGCGCAAAAGTTTTGGAAGTTTATGAAAATCTTTATCCTTTACAGAACTTGCAGACAGTAAATGAAAGTTTTATATCAGCTCAGGATAAGCTAAATATCATTATTGAAAACTTAAACGCGAATGATATCGATCATCTTGAAAAAAGGCTTGATCTTAACGCCAGACTTAATGAAGTACAATCCAACATAGACAATAATATTGCGAACAAAATTAATTATGCGCAGGAACAGTTAAAAGAGCTTTTTAAGAGAACTGAAGAGCTTAATAATGACGTTAAAAGCGGAAATACGCTGGCGGATTCCGTAAAAGGCGACGTAAAATATTTAAATCTTAAAGCGGATAATTTAAAAGAACTTATTGACCGTTTTATTAAATTTAACGGAAATAATAATGAAAAAACAGAAAGCTCTTTTGAAGAAATTAAAAATGCTTTATCTTTTATAAACCAGGAAATTTATTCAACAAGAGAAACAACAGAAAAGACTTTAAATACAGAGAAATTTAAGCAAACAATCGACGGTTTGAATGACAAACTTGATTTTATAAGAGAACAGGTAACGGATCAAACAGAAACAGACGAAATTAAGCATTTATTAAATTGCATAAAAAACATATCAGAAGAAAAACTTGGCGCAGAACAGTTTAAAAATGATTTTGACGCTTTAAACACACGCCTTCATTCAATAAGAGAGCAAATAAGCGATAAATCAGAAATTAATGAAGTTAAACACTTGTTAGACTCCTTAAAACAGGCGTCTGATGAGAAATTAAGCGGAGAAGAATTAAGAACTACTCTTGAAGCTTTAAACACACGCATTGAGGGATTAAAAGACAAACCGGATATAAACGAGCTCAAAGAGCTTTTAAACAGCGTAAAAGAAGAAATAGATTCCTTAAAATACACATCGGATGAGAATTTAAGCGCGGGAGAGTTCAGAAACACGCTTGAGGCTTTAAATACGCGCCTTGTTTCCATAAAAGAACAAATAAACGATAAACCGGATATAAACGAGTTCAAAGAGCTTTTAAACAGCGTAAAAGAAGAAATAGATTCCTTAAAATACACATCGGATGAGAATTTAAGCGCGGGAGAGTTCAGAAACACGCTTGAGGCTTTAAATACGCGCCTTGTTTCCATAAAAGAACAAATAAGCGACAAATCAGACATAAACGAGTTTAAAGAGCTTTTAAACGGCTTAAAAGAAGAAATCGGTGAGTCATTAAAAAATTCATCAAACGAAAATCTTAATGCGGGAAAATTTAAAAATACGCTTGAATTTTTGAATAACCGCCTTATTTTTGTTGCGGAACAAATAAATGATAAAACCGAAATAAATGAAATTAAATATTTATTAAATTCTTTAATAGATATATCAGAGGAAAATCTTGGAGTAACAGAATTTAGAAATACAATTGAGGCTTTGAATAATAATATTGTTTCTGTAAAAACTTATGTAAAAGAACAATTAAGCGGCAAAACAGAAATAAATGAGCTTAAATTTTTATTAAATTCCATAAAAGAAGAAATAGATATATTAAAAAATACGCAGGGTGAGAATCTTAACGCGGGAGAATTTAAAAATACTCTTGAATCTTTGAATAATAATATTGTTTCTGTAAGAGAACAATTAAGCAATAAAATAGAAGTAAGCGAAGTTAAATACTTGTTAGATTCCTTAAAAGAGGCGTCTGATGAGAAATTAAGCGAGGGAGAATTCAGAAACGCTCTTGAAGCTTTAAGCGCGCGCCTTATTTCAATAAGAGAACAAATAAGCGATAAATCAGAAATTAACGAAATTAAATACTTGTTAGATTCCTTAAAAGAGGCGTCGGATGAAAAATTAAGCGGAGAAGAATTCAAAAACGCTCTTGAAGCTTTAAATACCCGCCTTGTTTCCATAAGAGAACAAATAAGCGATAAATCGGATATAAACGAAGTTAAATATTTATTAAATTCCTTAAAAGAAGAAATAGACTCGGTTAAAATAAAAGTAAACGAAGAAACCGTTACAGATGAATTAAAAGAAGCGCTTTATGACCTGCAAAACTTACAGGAACTTAATCAGGGATTCCATAGAGCTCAGGATAAATTAAATATTCTGATAGAAGCAATTGACGTTTATAAGCCGGAAATCCTTAAGAATGAACTTGATCTGGATAATAAATTCAATAAAATTCACTTCCAGATTGATAATCAGGTGGTAAATAGCCTTTCTTCCCTGAAAGAATGTATTTTTGAGCTTCAGGAAAAAGAAAACAACTCGGAAGAAATAAAAAATGCCCTTGTGTTCCTTAAAAACGGACTGCAAACTATTGTTGAGAACCTAAAATACAATACACAAAACAATATCTCGGAAGAAATCCTGCATGAACTGGTGAGCGACGTTAATTTAATAAAAGAATTAACAAACAATAACTCATCAACGGTTAAATTTGATGAAATCACCTCCAGGCTTACAGATTTAGACGCAAAAATTTGCGGATTGCGGGAAACGACGCAATTAACGGAAAATATCGAATTTATTAAAGAAAATCTGTGTCAATTACAAGAAAAGTTTAATTACACTAAAGAAAAGATTGCTGATTTTGCTAATTTTACCGCAAAAACTTCGCAGGAAGATAGTTTTGCAGTTAATACCCAGTTGCAGTCTATAAAAGACGATTTAAGCAATAAAATAGAGCATAATGCAGGGAATTTAACTAAATTTTTGAATGATTTTTCAAGCAGAATCGATGATTTAAAAAATCCGCAAACCTTAAATCATTTTAAAGACGATATTTCAACGATTACAGAAATGTTTTCCGGCGTTTCGACTAATATTTCCGTTCTTTGCGAGGAAGTTCATTCGCTCAAAGGTATTCAAGAAAGCCTTGATAACCTTACAACTCAACTGCAATTTGCTTCTTCAAAAGATGAAATCAGCGAAATTAATAATAAACTTGAATTTTTAACAGATGAAATAAAATCATACCGGGAAAATTTGTCAGTTATCCAACAGGATAATGACAATAAGGAAATCCTGTCCAAAATAGACGAAATGCACGAAGCTTTAAGGCTTTATGCTGAAAATACAGGTGTTGACAAGCTTGACGACAAGATTTCAGACAGGTTTAATTCGCTTGGAGAAAATGTGTCAGACGTCAAAGAACGTATCGAGTATTTAAACAACGCTTTAAGCAACCTGAAAAACCAGTCTGATTCAGAAGAAATTTTGTTTAAAATAGACGAAATGCACGAAGCTTTAAGGCTTTATGCTGAAAATACAGGTGTTGACAAGCTTGACGACAAGATTTCAGACAGGTTTAATTCGCTTGGAGAAAATGTTTCAGACGTCAAAGAACGTATCGAATATTTAAACAACGCTTTAAGCAACCTGAAAAACGAATCTGATTCAGAAGAAATCCTGTCCAAAATAGACGAAATGCAGGAAGCTTTAAGGTTTTATGCTGAAAATACAGGTGTTGACAAGCTTGACGACAAGATTTCAGACAGGTTTAATTCGCTTGGAGAAAATGTTTCAGATGTCAAAGAGCGTATCGAGTATTTAAACAACGCTTTAAGCAACCTGAAAAACCAGTCTGATTCAGAAGAAATTTTGTTTAAAATAGACGAAATGCACGAAGCTTTAAGGCTTTATGCTGAAAATACAGGTGTTGACA
>Ga0209202_1000506_pt1 | contig 32056 bp, 25 predicted proteins | sample AD_UKC032_MetaG_FD_184416 | JGI IMG/M metagenome (GOLD analysis project Ga0209202, IMG submission 184416) | Active sludge microbial communities of municipal wastewater-treating anaerobic digesters from USA - AD_UKC032_MetaG (SPAdes) (version 2) | ecosystem: Engineered > Bioreactor > Anaerobic >... | reverse complement strand
ATGTCCGGCTATCTCGGTGGACCGAAGTATCCTTTGATCCAGTTCGAGCAGGATCCGCACAACCAGAGCCGGGACAAGAGGCTGGCTCCCATCTTCGCCCGCATGCCGGCCCTGCAGTGCCCGGTATTCCCGCAGGGAGGTGACACGGCCAGCGATTTCGCGGGCAAACCGATCAGGGAACAGCCGTATGATTACGTGGCCAACGCCTTCAACTTCGAGGAGGAGAGAATCAACAAGCGCGGCAGCAACCAGTACTTCAACTCCCAGGGCTTGACCATGATCTCTCGGGTTCCCACCACCAGCCGCCTGATCTACATCACCGAGGCGAATGCGGATCTGCCTTTGGACATGTTCGGATGGCATGACATGTTCCAGCCCGAGCATCTTTGGTGGGGAGCGGATGCCCGCATGATCAACGACTACCGGCACGGCACCGGAGGTCTCAAACAAGCCGGCCGCGGAGTGGCCATGGCCCTCTTCTTCGATTTTCACGCGGAGAAGATGATGTTCAAGCAGATGACCATTAACCGGTTCACGAACAACTACACCAGCCGGGAAATCCCCCTTCCAAGGGAAGTCGGCAACTGAACGAACCGGTCGGTTCGGAGGGCGTTTCGCTGGTGACGAAAGGCCCCATTGCACGGACGCGTCCCTCTCTGCTATTCTTGCCCATGCCATGACCACTCAGGAGACGGACATCACGGCCCTCTCTCACGCCCCCGTGCTGCTCACCCGACCGCGTGTCATCTACCTGGACAACCTCAAGTTACTGCTCACGATTCTCGTCATCGCCCACCATGCCGCCCTGGCCTACGGGCCTTTTCGCGGAATATGGCACGTCGAGAATGCGGAACGCGCCGACGTGCTCGGCAGTCTGATCGTGGTCAACTCCATGTTCTTCATGGGTCTCTTCTTCTTCATCGCCGGCTACTTCACCATGCCCGCCTACGATCGGAAGGGCGCCCGCCGATTCGTTCTGGACCGTGCGCTTCGACTGGGCATCCCGTCTTTGGCATGGCTCGCGGCGAGCATCCTGGTGCTCCGCCAGGTGGGATACGCCCACATGTGGTTCGCCGTCGACCTGCTGGCCCTCTCGATCCTCTACGCCGTCTCCCGCCTCTGGCAAGCGCGCACCGGACGACCCCGTCACGACCAATCTGCCGCGACCCCACCGAGCCGCCTCACAATCGTGATCTTCATCATCGTGCTGGGACTGGCGACGGCCGCCGTGCGACGCTACTACCCCATCGGCCACTGGATCGCCTTCCTCGGCTTTCTGCCGCTCGAGGTGAACCACTGGGTGCAGTACCTGAGCCTGTTCCTGCTGGGGATCGTCGCCTGTCGGAACCACTGGCTGGAAGGACCCGGACTGGTGCGGAACACGCCTTGGCTCCCGATTACCCTCGCCCTGGTCCTGTTCTTCCTGGGTGGGAGCCTGTGGCCAGCGAAAACCCAGGCTCTCTTCGACGTCGGCGGCGGGTCCGGGGGCATGGTCCTCTACTCGCTGCTCGAGGCCATCCTGTGCGTTTCGCTCTCCATCACTCTGCTTTGGGCATTCCGGCGATGGCTCAACACCGAGACACCATTCTCACGGGTGCTGGCGGCCAATAGCTACGGCATCTACTTCATACACTACGCTCCAGTGCTGATCCTGCAGTATGTGCTGCTGGACATACCGCTCCATCCGATAGCCAAGTTCCTTCTGGTCACCGCCGGATCGTTCGTCCTGTCACTGGCGGCGAGCGTTCTCCTGCTGCGCAGCACTCGATGGGGACGGCGAGTCTTCTGATCGGCAATGTGGACGTCCTGCAGAGCGCAGAACTGGTCGAAGAAGGCCTGGACCTGGGGGTGAAAGACGAACTCCAGCTCATCCCGATGGTCGCCGTGCTCACTCGCTTGCTTGGCCGCCATTCCGGGCTCGGCAAACATGGATGGGAAGAAGGAATGGTAGACAGACCCATGCAGTGAACCGCTTCCTCCATTGCCGGGCGGTGGAGACTCCGCTGCGCTGCGAGCTGCGATCCGGCTCATGCCTGAGGTGCGAGGTGGCAGCGGAAACACCGAGGACCACGCCCTCCAAGACAGCCCGGTGGCGGCATTGCGGCTCCTGAGAAGGCAGAGCCTCCGCCGGGAGCGGATCCGAGCGATCGAAGGGGTCGCCGGACAGGCGACCAATCCGAGAGAGGACAAGACCTGCGACAGACCAGTCCGTCGCAGCCGAAACCGCCTGCCCTAGCCGGTCGGTTTCCGCCGGCCGGAATCCCCGTATCGACCTTCCGATGCAGCCCGACCCATCCCCACGGCTCCAGACTTCCTCAACAGCGGCCGCCGGGTTATACTATAAGGGCTATTCGATCATGAAGAGCAGTTTGGGCGAGACCGGCTGAAAGGTGCCATGTTTCGGATTCTCCGTTCATTCTTCGATATCTGGCGACCCACGCCCGAGCGAGTCATTCATGACCTCTGGGGCGTGGAGGAGTCCTCGGTCGATCAACTCCTCTCCGGCCGACTCGATCTCGGCACCTTTGTCTACGCCGGACTGGGCTACACCGAGGACACGTGGCCGCTGGTCATCGCCGGCCAGTTCTCCCGGATCGGGAGCGAGGGCCGGCGCTCCCGCAGCTATGACTTCCGCCATCACCGAGGCCGCATGGTAATTGACTTCGAGGGCCGGTCCGCCTGGGTCCAGGCCGGCTGGAGCAAGCGGAGGCTCTTTGCCGCCGATATTCGCTGGGATATCTCCGCTCTCGAGGCCAGCGCCCTGCGCGTGTCTTGTTCTGAGTGGCAATTGCAGTTGCTCACCGATCCGGGCAGATGGCGGCTGGCCGTCACGATCACCGAGGCACCTTTTCTCCTGGAGAGCATCGCCGCCCGGATCAACCACCTCTGGACGCACGGCCGCGAGACCGCCTCCCGGTTGGCTCAACTTGGCGAATGGGGCTCTCTCCGCGGCTACCGAGACCGGTGGAAGAATCCCGACTCGCGGCTGATTGACGAACTCAGAGCCCTGGGGCGGGTAGCGGCCAAGGCGGGATGAGACAGGTCGAGTCTCGGTCTGGCGCCTGAGACGGACGGGTCTCCACGGTCAAGTCCGACGCGCAATCGCCGGAGCACGCACCAAGTTATCTCCTTGCATTCCGGGTGCATTTCCCCGTCATCCCGAATAGGATGTTGCCCGTCGGCCCGGCAACGATCGGGCACAAGATCCTGATGCAGGACCTTGGCAGACTGGAGAACCCGGCATGATCCTGTCCACCCTCCGCGGACCTCTGATCGGCTTAACTCTCATTGCCGGAACCGGGGCGATGAGCATGGGGGAAGAGTCGTTGATGCCTCCGGGCGGAGTCGCGCCACCAGCGGATGCCTTACTCGACCGGTTGACGCAGGTTCCGACCCCGTTCCAGGTCCTCCAGACCTCCAGCCACAACAAGCTCGGACGCAATGGCGACGCCAACTCACCGCTGTACACGGACTTCCACGGTGACGGCGTCATTCTCGATTCGGCCGGCCCAGGCTGCGTGCGGAGCATCTGGGGCACGGCCTTTCCCAAGGACGCGCTCCTGAAGTTCTACTTCGACGGGGAGAAGGAGCCGCGCTACAAGATCAACCAGATCGAGTTCTTCTCGGGCAAGCACCCGGACTTCCCGCCGCCGCTGGCATCCTACGATGTGCGCGGCCAGTACGAAGGGCCCCAGTACGGCGGCAACTGCTTCGTACCGATCCCGTTCGAAAAGTCGTTGAAGATCACCATCGCCGGTGGAGTCTCCTTCTTCCACGTGCTCTACGATCAGTATCCGCACGGCAGACCGGTTCAGAGCTTCACCGGCAAGGAGGACCGAGCGGCCATACTGGATAGCTTCACCCGGGCGGGCGGCACACCGGCCTCACAGCCGGCCTTCGAGGTCACCGCGGCCGGCAATGGGCAGGAAGCACCGGGCAAGGAGATCATTCTCTTCGATCGCAAGCAGGCTTCGGGCATCATCCGTGAGATCGTGCTCGATGCCGATGCGTCCGACGCCTTCTTTCAGAACACCGAACTCGTCATGCGTTTCGACGGCCACGAACGCGACGACGTGCGAGCCCCGACAGGGATGTTCTTCGGCTGTGCCAACCACGTGGCCGACGTCGCGTCACTGCCGGTGACCGTTCGCAGGGCCACCGAGAAACGGGCAGAATTGCACTGCTACTTCCCGATGCCCTTCTGGCATGAGGCTCGGATCGTCTGGCGCAACCTTTCCGACAAGCCGCTCGGCCCGCTCAACGCCAAGGTGATCGTCGATCAGAACTCGATTCCGGAGAATCGGGGGACCTACTTCGCAACGCTCTACCGCAAGGGCGAGACAACGTATCGCCGCGATTGGCCGCTCTTCGACAGCCCGGGGACCGGTTGGTTCGTCGGAGTCGTTCAGTCCATGCAGAACGGGCACTACTGTGAAGGGAACGAGCACTTCTACGTGGACGGGGCTGTCTCGCCGCAGATCAACGGTACCGGGACCGAGGACTACTACCTGGGTTGCTTCTGGCCGAACACCGTATACAGCGGTCCGTTTGCCATGTGCTCGCAGGACATTCAACTCGAGGGCGGCAGCATGGCCGGGGCCTACCGGATCCCGTCCTCCTACGCCCGATTCCACCTGGAGGCCCCGATTCCGTTCTTCCGTTCGATCGACGCCCGCATCCAGCATGGCGGGATGAGCGACATCCGCTCCAACTATCGCAGCCTGGCGTTCTGCTACCTGCGCGGACGACCCGCTCTGCGGGAGACGGACTTCATCGATGTGGGCAACCCGACCAGCGAGCGCATTCATCGCTACACCGCCGAAGGCTCAGAAGCGACCGGCGTTGTGACCGCCCGGCCGGAAGGGGAGTACTTCGAGACGGCCGAAGATGAGGCCGGCCGGCGCCATGGAGGGGGCGAGATCACGTTCACGGCGGCGATCGATCCGAAGAACGCCGGCGTACGGCTGCGACGGCGGCTGGACCAAGCCGGACCGCCCCAGGCGGCCGACGTCTACGTTGACGCGAAGTTCGCCGGCCGATGGGTCCACGCCTTCCAGAACCCGCACCTCCGCTGGTTCGACTCCGACTTCGACATCCACTCGAGCCATACGCAAGGCAAGACTTCGCTCGCCATCAAGCTGGTGGTGGCTGCGGGTCAGGACGTGGGGCCTTACAGCGACTTCAGCTATCGCGTGGGGTGTTTCGAACCGGGGCTGGAGGCGTCTGGTCACGGACAGGCGGAGAACAGTTCTCGGATTCCACCATGACGTCCAGGTTCTGGGAGGCCGTCCTCTCGGGAGGTCCGATATCGCCGGGCTACAGCCCAGGCGTGACGGTCACGGTCACGGAGAAGGATCGGGCGGCCGGGAACTCGGTGGACTCCCACGGGCGCCGGTATTCCATCCGGAGCGGGGTTTGACCGGCCGCTCGTCCGCTGAAGTCCCACTGCTCGGTTCCGGAGGTGCCGGGCATGGTGTTGGAGGGGTGGACGTAGGCATTGCCGGTCTTCTCGAGAATCGCCTGGTCGACGTTCGTCAGTTGCCAGCCGTAGCCGGTGGAGGGGTTCGATGACAGGACGACTTCGACGCGCGTGCCAACCGAGATCGCGGCCGTGGTTCCGTTGTGCTGTTCTGTCAGCCTGAGCACGGTCGCGGAAGAGGCGGGAAGGCAGCCGGCTGAACCAAGAGCGACGAAAGCGGCGAGCGAGGATGCGCATTTGAACATGGGTTGTCCGCTCCCTGTATCGAGATCGTCACCAATAAGAAGTTTTTGATTCTCACCTTTCTCTCTCCGCTTTGAGCCTTGCGGCCTCCACGTCTGGCTTCACTCGAATCGTCTCAGCCGTCGGTTTGCCTTGGCGACGACGGAAGCTGTCGAGGGATTGGCCTGCACCGCCTGCCTCCAGGCGTTGAGCGCCCCCTCGGTGTCGCCCAGGAGGTACAACACGTCGCCGAAGTCCATCCACGTCTGGCCGTCGTGGGCGTTTCTGGTGAGCAGCCGCTGGAGCATATCACGCGATTCAGCATACCGCTTCAGGGAGGCGCAGGCCAGGGCGGATCCGCGGAGGGCGGAATCATGAGCAGGTTCGGCGGCCAGGACCTTGGCATAGAGCTCGAGGGCCCTGCTGTAGTCTCGCTGCAGGTAATGGATGCCGGCCAGATCATTGAGGGCCGGGAGCAGGTTGGGGTCGGTTTCCAGAGCGGCGCGGAACCGCTCAGCTGCGGCCGTGTCTTCACCACGAATCAGATGAACCGCGCCTTGCCGGTACAATTCCTCAGCCATGGCCCGTTCGAGCAGACCCGGTCCACCGGGCTGCGCTGCTAACAGCGCAATGGCCTGCGAAGGCTTGCGCAGCGGGGCTGACACCGTCGGCATCACGTCGCTGGAAACGACCGCCGGCCGTGTGGCAGGTGTTGGTGTTGCGTCGATCGCAGGCACTGGGACGTGGTCAGCTGCCAAGGAACGGCCATTCGCCGGTCGCGTGGTCGGCGTCCAGCTGAGCACTTTCGGCTCGTCGGTCCTCGGTGCGGGCAATGACTCCTGGTGAGGCTGCGTAGCCGGGGCGACTGTTGCGACGAGGTGGGCCGGCTGCGAGGCGGCGGCCATCGTGAGGCTGGGTTGCGTCGACGGGGCTGCCTGGCTGTCGGGGACAGATCGCCTGGCGTGAGCCGCGGCATTCGCATGGAAGTCGCCGGGCCTGGTCGTCGGCGACCGGGGGGCGGCGGAAGCATAGTCCTGAGGCTCGGCGGCCGGTTCGGTCTTGTGCCCCGGGCCGCTGGCGGCGAGGAGTCCCTTCTCCGCCGGATGCTTGCCGAGCCACTGGATTGTACCCTTCTCCAGATCGTAGATCGCACCCTCGATCTTCAGCCGGCCGGAGGCTGCCAAGTGGCGCACGATCTCGCTGTTCTTCAACAGGTCCTCGATGCTCTGCAGGACGTTCGCCTTGATGGCCTCGGCGACCAGAGAGTCGCCTTGTAGATCGGGATGTGCCCTCTGTGCAGCGGCCACGGCCCGAGCGATGTTGTCCACCAGTTGGGGGATGCTGCCGCCGACGTTGTCCTGTCTCGTTACCGCGGTAACGGCTCCGCACCTGGTATGGCCGAGGATCAGGAGGAGCGGCGTCTCGAGGTGTTCGGTGCCGTACTCGATCGAACCGATCTCGTCTGTGTCGCAGACGTTGCCCGCCACGCGCACGACGAACAGGTCGCCGATGCCCGCGTCAAAGAGGATCTCGACCGGCACTCGCGAGTCGGAACAGGAAACGACGGTAGCTATCGGCTTCTGCCCTTGAGATGCGGTGACCGCCCGACGAATCGCATCCGCATTGGGATGCTGGGACTTGTCGGTCACGAACCGGGCGTTGCCCTCGGCGAGACGTTTCAGGATCTCGGCCCCGGTGAGGGCCTCGGCCGGTGCGGTAGTGGTTGTGTTGGGGTCGGGTTCGGTAGCGGCCGACGCGGGCTTGGCCGGTTGGGCATGGCCGGCAGTACTGGCGGCCGACGATCCGTGGCTGGTGCCCGAAGCTGTGGCTTTCGGCTTGCCTGCGCCTGCGGCCGCTGACGAGCCGTGGCTGGCGGCGGTCGCGGCCTTGGCCGCACCGGTCTTCGCGGTACCGGCCTTGGTCGTGCCGGCCTTGGCTGGCTCTTTTGCCCCGTGGCTGGAGCTGCTGCTGGCCGCCTTGCCGTGTCCCGAGTCGCTGGTCTTCGACTTCTTCTCTGATCCGCTGGCTGCGCCGTTGGCGAGTGCCAGGGCGGCGATCAGTGCCATGATCCGACCCGCAAGGGCATTCAGTCTCGCCGGTTTCCGCATGAGAGAACCATCGCTTTCTTGGAGGATCGCCCGCCGGTCTTTCGGCCGAGTCGCATTCCGATAACCGTATCGTGTGCCGAAGCGCGGTCATCGGTTAGTTCGGCTCGATGCGCTGACGGGTTTATGCGCCGCACTCAGCGTGGCGGCGAGCCTGCCGCGGCCCTGCCTTATCGGTCGCGAGGGGGAGGAGTGGTTTCTACTTGTGGTCGTCGGGACTTGCCGGAGAGACCGACTTGCGGCCGCGCCACATGCGCTCGATATCCTCGAGCGACCGGCCCCTGGTTTCGGGCAGCACCCAGAACACGAACAGGAACATGACCAAGGACAAGGCGGAGTAGATGAGGAACACGCGTTCACTGAACTGCTCCAAGAGCCACAGGAACGTGAACGAGACGAGGCTGCAGGAGCCCCACACAGCGAACACGGCGACTGACGTGGCCAGTCCGCGGATCTTGGTCGGGAAGATCTCCGACAGGACGACCCACACGACGCCGCCCACTCCGACGGCGAAGCTGGCGATGTAGAAGAGGACGATCGCGATCTTGGCGAACAAAGGGACGCCCGCCGAGGTCATGCAGGTGCCCGCGAGGGCCATGGAGATGGTCATCCCGGCGGTTCCGATCATGAGCAGCGGTCGCCGGCCGACCTTGTCGATCACCGCCAGAGAAACGACGGTGCTCACGAAGTTGGTGAGGCCGACCAGCACGGTGGCCCACGTGGCGGAGCTTGCTTCCGGGAATCCCGCCTTCAGGAAGATGCTGGGAGCGTAGTAGATGACGGTATTGATCCCGCTCAGCTGGCCGAGAATAGCCAGGATTGCACCGATGACAAGGGCCGGGAACACCGCCGGGGAGAAGAGCTCAAGGGCGGAGCCGCTCTCGCCGGCCAGCGATGTCTTGATTTCCTGGAGCTCGCTTTCCGCATGTCGCCGTCCGCCCACGCGGGCGAGGATGGCCTTGGCCCGGTCGTACCGACTGCGCTTGGCCAGCCAGCGAGGGCTTTCAGGCACGGCGATGAGCGCGATCAGCAGGAGCAACGACGGCAATGCAGCGGAGGCGAACATCCATCGCCAGTTGTTCTTGCCGATGTCGACCAGGAGGCCGCTGGTGATGTTGGCCAGAAGTACTCCGGTCACGATGGCCATTTGCTGAAGCGTAACCAGCGTGCCGCGGATGCGTGCGGGGGCGATCTCGGCGATATACATCGGAGCGATCATGGAGGAGATGCCGACCGCCAGTCCGCCCACGAAACGGGCGATCACCAGTCCAGTGAACGTGCGCGGCAGGCCGGCGAAAACTGCCGACACGATGTAGCCGGCCGCGGCGAGCAGCAGAACCGGTTTTCGTCCGAAGCGATCGCTGATCGTGCCGCCGGCGGCGGCGCCGAGCATGCAGCCGACCAGCAGGCTGGTCGTGGCCCAGCCGGCCTCAAGGGCGGTCAGGCGAAATTCGGCTCGCACGTGCTCGATCGCCCCGGAGATGATCGCGGTGTCAAAGCCGAAGAGCAGACCGCCGACGGCCGCCACTCCGGAGACGATGTAGACATAGAGGGTGTTGCCGCGGGTGTTCGCCACGTTGGTCAGTTCGGGCTCGGGTGATGACATATCCGCCAAAGTTGCTTCTCCTTACGATCTCGTTCCGCACGGCATCCCGGACAGGTCTCCCCGGGCGGCGGAGGCATTCTAACCGGCCATCGGGCAGAGCAACACGCACGCGGCAAGGGCGACGGGCGGCATTGCGCGGGCGTTGCGTCACGCAGCAGGCGATGACCGACAACGCTGGGCCGTCAAGTGGCAACAGACTCGGCGTTCAGCCAGGCGGGCAGTTCCGCGACGCTGCCGAGTTGCAGATCCGGTTTCGCGCGGGCCAGATCCTGCTCTGACCATGAGCCGGGACGGCCGGCTACCAGGGCGGTCCTCATGCCCATGGTTGCCGGGGCGATGACGTCGCAGGTCGGGGAATCGCCCACGAACAGGACTCGGGCCAGATCCGGTCGATGGCCGTTGGGGTAGGCCCTGTTGAGGGCCGTCTCGTAAATCGTTTTCGATGGCTTGCGATAGCCGATTTCGCTGGAATACACTGTGAAGTCCATCAGTTCGGCAAAACCCTGGCGGTCCAGTTCCCGGTCGCAGTAGCGCTTCGGAACCCAGCAGTTGCTCACCAGCCCAAGCCGGTAGCCGGCCTCACGGAGTCTGCGGGCGGCGTTTAGTGCTCCCGGCAGAGGCGTCAAAGCGCCGCCTACCCACTGCTCGCCGAGGGCTTGTACTGCGGCGGCCACACGCTGGGCGTCGGCCGGCCATCCGTGAGCCTTGGCCCAGTCGGCCATCAGGATCGCCAAGTCAACCTCGCGGCATCTGGGATCGGCCGCTGCCGCCTTCTCCGCGCCGAGGGCATGGAAAACCAGAGCTCGAGCGGCGTCCGCATCGTTTCTACCGCTGAGCACTTCGCTCACCACCGAGGAGCCCGCAAGAAGGGCCTCGGGCTGGTTGGAGACATCGGCCAGCGTGCCGCCCCAATCGAAGATGATCAAATCGATCTCCACGGTGGGTCGTTTCTCCTCTCTACCGCAACATGGTATCCGAAGCCCGTATGCGGCGGACACGTGCCAGTTGTTCGGACTTGGGCCCCGGCCGCAAGCTGCGGTCACCGGCCACTCCTCACCCACTCGCTGGGACGACGGAGACGCTCGGTGACATACTCCAGCTATGCCCCTTGGGTGTTCGCACAGAGTCCTGCGGCCCCTTGTCAGGTCACTTGGTGCCCGCGAACAATCCGACCGCCGCGGCAACGCGGGCCAACCGGCGAGCATATGTCGACGGCCCGGGCGCCGGTCCTGCGCTCCCCCAGGGTCCAAGACTGCGGATCGCAGAAGCTCACGACACGGTTATACCGCCGCTGAGGAGGGCTGTTCAAGCCGCGGATGTCCGACTGGGATACGCCGGCTGAAGAGGGATCCGCCAGCAGGATAATGATGCTCACCCACACCACGGAGACGCTTCGAAATACCGATGCGCCAACGGGGTCTGACGCGGTCGTCACCCAGAGCCCGGGTGGACCCGCGTTCAGGCCCCGTTCTTGTTTGAGGCCGGAATCGGCCCCGGCAATGACGGAGACGGCCCTGCTCAGGCGTGATTCGGGCAAACGAAGCCATTGGGCGTAGGTGGCAGGCGGGGTGTGCTCACGGGTGTTGCGAGAACCCACAAGGCCAAACGAAGCCAACGAATCGCGGACGGAATTCCGTAAGCCAAGCTTCCATCGCAAGTTAAGGAATCGCCCGGGGTTCACGGCCATGGTGTCTGTCCCCTTCGCGGTGGTTGGATCCCCTCGATCCGTCTCGGATCTCGTTTTCGGCACTCCTGGTCTTGCGGTCGCCACCTGGGAGCGGCCAGGCATGGGATCGAACGGAACAACACCGCGTCCGTTCCGGCCAGGCTGGATCTCGCGGAGCGGGATGAAGAGTGGCCGCTGGCCTGCCCGGTTGAGGCGGGAGGTCGGGGCGTGGCGAGACTGGGGAGGTTGGAGCGTGGTGACAAGGTGAGTCGGTCGGCATCGAGCGTTCCGGTGACGGATTGGGCGGGTGACCGGCTTGGGGGCGTGGACCTGATCGAGCAGACATCGAAGCGGGAGGACCCAAAGCGGGGCGAGATTGGGGGGCGTTCGTTCGGAGCATCGGGCTGGACGGTCAACGCGGTGCCGAAGCTCGGCCTGGAGCGGTCGACTGGCCCGGGCGGTTGTCCACGTGAGCGGAGAGGTGAGAGTTGGCCGGAGAACGGGTGTTCAGAATAAGCGGACCCCGACCCGTGAAAAACGGACCTGTCCCCGTTATCCGAGCCTTCTCTCGGGCCAACTGCGACACGCCAAACAACGTGGTCCCCGAGGCGCAGAAAACCCCTGGTTTTGTTGGGTTTTCTAAGCATTTTCGGGGGGATTCGGTTAGAACTATCGAGAGCGAAAAAACTGGGCGCGGTAGGATTCGAACCTACGTAGGCTCACGCCAACGGGTTTACAGCCCGTCCCCTTTGGCCGCTCGGGCACACGCCCCAATGCTTACTGACTAAACTCCTGACTATTGAAGCTTCGGCAAAGGTCGGCTATACTCCACTTTTGAGCGCTCAGGGCCTCGAACCCAGGGACAAAGCCAGCCATGCCGCGACCTCGCAAGTACGTCATCCGACACGGTCAACAAGTTGACGGCGTCAGTTGGTCGGACGACGGTGGTTATTACATCATAAGTAGCCGCAGACGTCAATACTTCGGCAAATCCGAGGCCGCCCTTTGGCAGGCTCAGGCCGCCCACAAGCGCCAAACCACTCCCACACCGAAATGGGTGAGCCAGGATCCCAACCTGCTGTCGCAAGCCGTCGCCGACAGAATGGGCGAGCTTGCGGACTTGGGACTCGATCGCCAGGAGCTCCACAAGAATCCCGAGCTGTTGGCCAACATCCAAGCCCAGGCAGGTTCCGCACTTCATCCCGAGTATGTCAGGTCCGGCTCGCCGACTGAACTGACCCGGGAGATTCTGACCGACCTTTTTGGCCCCGAAGAGGCTGCCCGCCACGAGGCTCTGGCAAGCTCCACACGCCCAGATGGCGAGAGCCTGACCCTGTCGCAAGTAGGGGAGACGTATCGGCTGTGGTACCTCGGAGACCGGGGCTACGATGTGTCAGAGCTGCAGGCCCGGGCCTTGCAGGCGCGGGCTGGGCTGGTCACCCGGTTGGAAGGCGACCTCAAACGTCAGCAGACGCCGCGGTGTCGAGTCCTCCGTGGGGCAGCGAAGCGAGACGGACCCAGTCGGAAACGGGCCAACCGCATTCAAGCCATGTCCCGCAAGCTGGCCCGCATGTCGTTCGTCGATTTGCTGGAGCCGACCGCCAAGCGAGCTTACCGTGAGCATCAGAAGTACTTCGGGGAGTTCTTGCTTTTCATGAAGAGCCGCCATGGGGGAACGGACATCGCAGCCTGTCAGCTGGAAGGAGCCGATCTTAGAGCGTACGCCGCATCCGTCGTGGCCCTGGTGGCCCAGAGGAGACTGACCCAGAAGGCTCGCAACACCCGCTTCCAGGCGGTAACCACGGCTTTCCGGCGTGTCAAGAAGCGGCATCCCGACGCCGCGTGGCCGCAGGGTTTCTTCGGAGAAGACGGTACACTGGCGATCCTGGAACAGAAGGACACGGTGGCCGAGGCTCAGAAGACGCTGATACTCGCCCATGAGTTCCATGCTTTGGTCGACGTGGCCGACACCCAATGGAAGAGCATCCTCTACCTGTCGCTGAATGCCGCCCTGGAAAACACGTCGGTTGCAGAGATGGAGTGGCGGCACCTCGACCTGGATCGGGCACTCATGCTGATGCCCCGCCCGAAAACGGGGAGGCCAAGGCAGACTCCGCTCGCTCAGGCAACGGTTAAGGTCCTCCGGGCCTGGCAGGCCGAAAGCGGGAAGAGCGAGGGGCGGGTCTTTTCCACATGGCAAGGCACCTCTTGGGTGAGCGGGACGGATTCAGTCGGAAAGCACTTCGAGCTGTTGCGAGACAAGGCCAAGAAGGCGACGGGCCATCCCATTCCGGCCACGTTCAAAGCGTTGCGGAAGACTGCCGCGAGTACTGCGATGGCAGCTACCCACGACGAACGGGCGGTCGATTTCCTGCTCGGGCATTCGCCCGCCAAGTCGTGGCGGCACTACGTCGGCTTCGCTCCCGAGTTTCTCCATCAGGCGGTCATCGCCATCGAGCGCGAGTTCTTCCTGAGATAACGGGAGCCTGCAGCATCAATACCAGGCTTCTTGGCGTCGGTTCCGGTCAGGGTTCGGGGCCGAGCCATCAAGGTCATTCGCTGCCGTGCACCGTCCCTGAACTGTCCCGTGAGGGTCTCCATTGGCCCCGCCAACAAGCCACCATATCCATGGGGTGATTCACGCGGCTGTCTGCAGAATGAAGGGGTGCGAGGCGATCCCCATGCCGCCTTCAGGAGCAATTGGCCGGAACATCTTTACCTATCGCACTCGGCGGGAGGACCACGCCCCAGCCAGCCCCACTCAGGATCCACTGTACGTAGGTGCTGCTGTTCGGGCCCCAGACCAGATCGAAGCGGCCTCTACAAGGATAGTCGGAAGATCGTGTCTCAATGAACATAATCACGGGCTCGCTTTCTGCGCCGGTCAACTCTGCCAGAACGTAAGCACTGCCCGCACCCAGGTCGCCCTCCGGTGGGAATAGATCCATGCGAACGTAGCCGTACGGGTCGGCGGCAGTCACCCAAACCTCCCAGCGGTGGAATTCCGCCGAGTCAGCATGCTTGACCACAAACCATGCATGGATCGCAATGGACTCTATACCGGGAAGAGGGGCCGCGTAGAGCCGAACAACCGACTCGCCGTTCTGGTGTAACGAATCCAGCGGAGCAAACGGCGTCTGATCTGGCGGCGGAGGAGCGCCCACGCAGGCCGTGATTGATGCCATCACCACGGTGGCCAGGTTGAAGCATGCCGTTCGCGGCAGACGATATGCCCGTCTGCTGATGCCGTGTGCCACAATGCCAGCTCCGCTCTTCAAACGCGACGCCTCGGAGTCAGTCATCCCATGTGATTCGTCCACCCCGCTACCGCTGCTTCAGAGCCGTGACCTTGCTTAGCGGATACCACCCGTCGTCCGCACGCCCTTTGATCGCCAGCCTCACGACAGGAGTCGCACGGTCCCCGTCCACGATGGCGATGGACAAGGTGAACTCACCCGCAGGAAGGTCAGCGGGGAGGGAGACGCTATCCGCCACGACCACAATCTCCCCAGGCGGCAAGTCCTTCGGCTCCTTGAGGAACTCGTCAGTGAAGGGATCGACGGAACCGGGGAGCCAGCGGTTCACGGTCACGCGGCCAACGAAGACCCGGCTCACCCCACGGTCATTGCCCAGCCGGAACGCGATCTGATAGGGTCGGTAACAGGGAGCCGAGCCGACATTCTGCCACTTCATGGACAGATCCAGCCTGGCTCCCGCTGGCACTTCGGCAGGATGTCTGAGTTCCTTGAGGACCAGGCGGTAGCCGAGCCGGCGCAGGAACCGCTCGATCTCGGGCCGTACGTTCTCGCCCGGTGGTAACGGGGCCGACTTGTTGTTGATGCAGGAGGCATGGCAGGCCAGGGCATAGTCGAAGATGTATCGCAGCGACCAACCTTCATTGAGCCACTTCCGCATGTCCCAACACGTTTCCCAAGCGACCGGTGCCGTCTTCCAGGTATCTTGGATACCCGCCTCCTTGATCCAGGTGGGATAACCGTTGCACATGTGGCACCAGGTCTTCGAGAAGCCGCCCATGTCTCCCAAACAGTCCGCCCGCCAGCCCGCGCCGTGCTCCGTGGCCCGTTTAAGGCACTCTGCTCCCCCAATGAGCATCAGTAATGGCGTCTTCTTGAACGCGGCGAGATAGGCATCCACTACCTTCGTGCGGTTGGCCAGCGTGGGCAGCTTGTACTTCTTCGATCCGCTCAGATGCCACTCGCCCCACCAACCGACGGAGCCGAGATCAACGTGGTCGATATCGGGATGCCCGTCGTATCGCTGGCCCAGACGCTTGATGAAGTCGAGATGGCGTTCGAGAACGACAGGATCGTCCATATCGGGGATCGGCAATGGCTCAACACCATCGTGGTCGGCGATGAGTTCCTTCCCGCCAACGTCCTTGATCCATTTCGGATGATACGGGTGCCCCTTGCTTGTCGAGCAGCACATGACCCTGAACGCCAGTTTCTGGCCAGAATCACGGGTCGCGGCGAGCACCCTCTCCAGAAACTCCGTATTGAGCTTCCCTGGCTCCGTCTCCAACTCGCCCCAACCCCACCGGGCGTAGTGAATCGTGGAGGGAATCCAGGGCGGCAAGGTCTTGTCCTGTTTACTCGTCTGGTGAAATGTCTCCCAGCCGATGCCGGGGTTGGCGAGGATCTCATCCGTCTGTTCAGGGGCAACGACAACTTCCTGGCCAAGCGCTGTGCCGACGCCCAGCATGACGAAAAGGCAAAACACTGCCTTCGGGGGGTCGCTTCTCATAGCCAGCGTCCTCCAGAATCGTACCCTTACTCGTCGTCATCCACCGCATGACATCATATGCCCGGTGCAGCAGGTGTCGAGATGTGTCTGGCCGTGAAGACTCCGGCGATTGGTGGAACGCGGTTTGGCGTCGAATCACCACGGCCACTCGTTCTGATAGCAGCCATGGACCGTGCCTGAACTAGCCGATGAGATGAGAGCCTTCTGGTTTTCCCGCCAAATGCGAAACCAGTTTCTCATTTTCCCTGTCCAGTTATCGTTGACTCTGCCCTCTTGTCGTGAGGTCCGTTGCCGGAGGAAGTGTGAAGGTGTCGTGCTGGAGGCAGGTGTCGTGCCAGATCCCCTTGAATTTGCCCAGTTCGTGATGGCTCGAGAGAAGGCAGCCCGGATGGGCAACAGCCAAGACGTCGTTCCCAGTCCCAGAGCCTTCTTCCTTGATGACGGAGACGCCGTCACCGAACTCGACGGATCACCGTTTCGCTGGGAGACGCCAGACGGACATGTGGCGATGGCGTTGGTTCTGCGATTGTTTGCCCATGCCCTCGACGCTCAGAGCATGCTCTTCGTTTCCGAGGCGTGGACGGCCTCCCGTTGTGCTTTCTGCGGAGCCGAGACCAGCCCATCAGCCCAAGGCAACTGTCCGAGGTGTGGGCGGAAGCCTGCCCTGCCCGTGGCGAACCCGCATCGCAAAGAATCGCTGATCGGGGCTCTCAGCCTCAAGGGCCAGGAGAAACCGTTGCTGTGGGCGAGTCGCATCGAGAGAGACGCTGACGGTCGTATCACCGGCTTCGTGGACCTGTGCGGCGGCGAGCCGTCTGAGATGAGAGGCTGGTTCGTTGACCCTTGGACGCTGCAGTCGTGGATGTGCGGCCATTTTGCCCTGAACTTCCCGAACGTCCTGCGTGCCTTCGGCAAGACGGTGAGTGCCGAGTGGATCGAGACCGCCGAAAAGGCTGCAGCATTGGACTGTCCAGAATCTCCCCTCGTTCGTTTGACTGTCCACCAGCTCAGCTCGGTCATGCTGGGCAGAAACTGAATCTTGAGATCGACTGATTCATCGCACCTTCAGGATGGCGACGGTAGTATAAGAAGCAGAAACGCTAAGGAAGTCGCGGCGGTCGCTCACAGCATGTCGTTGGTCATTGAGGACTTGAAGATGTCAAGAGTGCGCCTTCCGCAGCTCTTGGCGTATGCGGACTCTCGGATAAGCAGCAATTCGGTCTCCTTCTTCTTGCGGTTGATAGCTGTGGTAACCGGGATACGTACCACACGGAAGCCCTTGTAGAGCTCCCGGATCGCCGGCCGCTCATAATAGGTTACGGCCACGGAGCCCTTAACCTGCTCAATTACGTCACGCAGCTCACGATGGTTGAAGCCACCTTGTCTGTTGACGTCATAGTACTTCGTTTCCACGTCGAGATACGGCGGATCGATGAAGTGACAGTATTGTGGCCCGTCGTGCAGTTGCAGACAATCAGCGTAGTTCCCACACTCGATGGTTACGGTCTTGAGCCTTGAAGATACCGCCATCACCACCTCGGGCATGGCCTCCCAAGATACCGACCTGGTCTTGCTTTGACGGCTCATGGACCAAGTCAGTGGCGGCGTGCCATAGAATCCCTGCCGGTTAACAACAAGGAATCGGCGAGCCCATTCAATAGGATCGTCGTCCGGAGCAGCTCCCTGGCGGATGTATTCGTAGGCCTCCTCGAACTCCCGGCGGCTGTAAAGTGTGCGGGCGATCCGCATCGCAAGTTCATTCGGCTGATCGCGAACAATCCTAAACAGGTTGATTATGTTCACATCGGCATCGTTGATGATATCGCCCTGAGGAGCAGGGTCTTTGGCAAGCGTGATGGCTGCTGACCCAGCGAAGGCCTCAGTAAAGGCCAGATGAGCAGGGAGGTGCTTGAGAATCAGGCGAGCCAGGCGTTTCTTGCCTCCGACCCGGTGAATCAACGCTCTTGGTTCTGGTGCTGTGCTCATGATGCGTCCCTCAAGGCTTGGACGGGGTGGACCTCAGGGAAGATGTCGCGAGAGACGTAGCGGTGTGGCCTTTGTCGAGCCCATGCCGAGGACCGGATGAACAGGCCCTCGGTAACTTCCTTGGTCTTCTGGCCGACTTTCGTGGTGACGATCTTCGTGACCACATCAAAGCCGTTATACAGCTTCAACAGGTAATCGCTGACGTAATACGAGACGACCGAGGAGCCCTTCACTCCCTCAAGAACCTCCCTTAGGGCCTGATGATCGAAACCCCCGTCTTTGTTCGCTTTGTAGTATACCTTCTCCACGCCTTCGTAAGGCGGGTCACAGTAAAACGTGGTGTCCTCGGCATCCCATTTACTGAACAGGTCCTTGTAGTCGAGACTCTCTATGGCAACGCCCTGCAGTCTCCTATGGATCGGAAGTACCCACTCGGGTAGGCGGGCCCAGGTCTGGGACGGCAGGAAGCCCTTTCTAGCGGTGGACCAAGTGTCAGCTCCGCCGCCGATGAACCGCTGACGAGTGCAGACAACATACTGGCGTGCCCACTCCACGGCGTCATCCGCCGGCCCTCGCTTGTGATTGACATACTCGCAGGCCTTCTCAAAGTCGCGGCGGGAGTACGGGGTGAGGGTGAGAGCACCGGCCAATTCTTCCGGTCGATCTCGCAGGACGGTGTAGAGATTGTGGAGATCGCCGTCGATGTCATTGTAGACCTCGCGGGGGCTTGGTTTCTTACCGAAAAGAACTGCACCTGTGCCGCCGAATACCTCCACATAAGTGTTGTGGCTTGGCAGATGGGACTCGATCCAGGGTGCGAGACGGGTTTTCGAACCGACGCATTTGGTTGGTATGATGATGGACATGGTTTTTCTCCTTTTGAAAGAGGTCCACCACAACCATCACATTAAAAATGTCAAGAAGCAAATCTGTTTAACAAAGCGGTAGAAAGAACAACTCAACGACACTGGCGAGGGCTCTTGTTCATCGGCTGCTCTGTTCAGTGTGAGCGGGAGGCAGGGGTCAGCAGGTCGATACGAAGGCCGTACGATAAGCAGGTACGATGGGTGGGCTCATCTTGAAGCCGTAATCGTCTGACTATGTGGTCAGGGTCGCCGTTCTCGTTCAAGTATGATGCGCTGGGAGATTTCGCCCTCGGGCTCCGCAGAGCAGAAGGTGAAAACGGCAAAGTGCACAGGGTTAGTTACCCTCTGCGGGAGCCCTGGTTAACTGCCTGACATGCTTGAGCGGTCGTGGTCAGTCTGCACAATTCGGATCAGCCATGATGTTCTCGCCACTCATGCAACGCAGGAACCGAGCAACGTCGAGATTATCCACATCGCTGTCTCCATCCAGGCGAGTGTCTTGACACGCTGGAGCGTCCTGTGAGTAACCGGCTCCTGTGAGACACGCCTGGAGATGGCCAAAATCCGATTGGTCCACATCACCGTCTTTGTCAAAGTCGCCCGGAGCGAGTTGGCATCCCTTGGTGTTTACCGGGGTGCCAGGGGGCGTGCTCGAACACAAATCGCACGCGTCACCTACGTTATCCCCATCCTGGTCCTCCTGTTGCGGGTTTGCGACCTCGCGACAATTGTCGCAGGCATCGACAACTCGATCCTGGTCCGAATCGACCAGGGGTGCTTCGGCGAGCTCATGGGCGCCCATGTCTACAATCGGCAAGTTAGGGAAAGCAGAATGAGGCACACCGCTGTTCTCGGTGCATTGGTAATCCTCAAATCGAGGGGTGTGGTCGATGTCGATCGGAATCGGCTCGAAGCTGTCCTCGTCCGCATCCAGATCCGTTGCATCAGGGACGACCAAGTTGTTGTTCCCGGCATCGATGCAGGGTGAACCCGGTACTAACGCGAGGTTGTCGTCCTGAGTGCCGGGCACATTGTCGGGGCCGTCGGCGTCGGCAAAAAGAGGGTCCTCATCGATGTTACCGCTTCCCCAAACCAGCGTGCAGTCGCCATCAAGATGAACGGCTGATCGTCCTCCTTGGATACTACTGTGGGCAACCTCCAGCCGATTCATGTCACCCCAAGTATATCTGAATGCGATTTCGGGGCCCACGGCTGCTCTGTTGCTATAAAAGATAGAATTGGTGACCATTGGCATCGATCGCTCCCAGAGGAGGCCTCCACCGTACCCGTTGCCAGCACAATTGGAGCTGACAGAACAATTCGCAAGCAACATCGCTCCCTCTGTAGAAATTCCTCCACCCCCCAATGTGGCCGAATTACCACTAATGACGCAGTTTGTTATCTGGGGACTGGCACGATACCCGAAGGACATACCGCCCCCCTTGTTCGCAGTGTTTCCGTTGACGATGCAGTTCATGATCCTCACGCTTCCGTCCCAGGAGAAGATCCCACCACCTTGGCCGCCCGCCGAATTGCCCAAGACAAGGCAGTTGGCGACGGTGGGGTCTCCACCCCCATAGAAGTACATCGCGCCTCCTCTGTTTATGACGCGATTAGCCCGGAAAGTGCAATTGACGATGGTGGGACGGCTGAACTCACTGCAGACAGCTCCCCCATTGCTGACAGCTCCCCCATTGCTGACAGCTCCCCCTGTATTGACTCCTCCGGCGGTCACCACGAAACCGTCGATGACGGAGGACTCCCACTCCTGGGAAATGAACAGGAAGCCTCGCCCCTGGCGTTCGCAGTTGATGATCGCTTCTTGCGGAATCTCGCTCCGCACCACAATGGCTTTGCCACGCAAGCTGAGGTCCCTATTGTCAGGTCCGGTGTAGACGCCCGGACTGACCAAGACCGTGTCCCCCTTGACACCAGTTGCATCTATGGCGGCCTGGATGGAGGAGTAGTTGGCCGGGACATTGAAGACACGGTTGATATGGAGAACACAGGGTAGGATTCTGCCGGAATCACCCGCTGCGGAGCTTGTTATGACGATGTCACAGAAGTAACTGCCGTACGCCAAGCTGGTAGCATCCGCAATCATGGCCAACTCCGTGACTTCACTGCCAAGCGTACCCTGAGCTACAGGCACGGATAGCCACTTACAGTCTTCCCGGATCTGCCACATGAGCGGTGCACCGCCGCAATTGCGGAGCATGATTGTCGCACGGGGGTGATTGGAACTGCCCTCTAGCGCAGAAAACTCGTGTTCAGTCGCCGACAGGGCGAGGTGGGAACACGAAGGATTGTACTCATATGCACCCATGTCCACGAGAGGTCGATCACCGATTCCCACGTCCGGCGCCTCGGGGTCGTCTGTGAAACGAGGATAGAAACCTGAGTCCAGGGGAGTCGGTTCTGCGTAGTCCCCGTCGCTGTCCAGGTCGGCGAAGTCCGCCGGGACGTATTGGTTACCTCCGGCATCGATGCATGGGGATCCACGCAGAAGGTGAGGGTCAGCAGGGAAGGCGAGCTTCGGGTCCAGGTCCATTACACCGTTTCCCCACTGTACCATACAATCACTGCCCAACGCCACCTCCGCCGCTCCACCCTGGATGTCACAATACTGAACCGTGACGAGGCACCGGCGGAAGCAGTTGAGCTGTGGACCTTCAGACGCCGCGTTTCCCCAGAGAATACAATTGGAAAGAAGTGGATTGCTGTCGATCCAGGATAGGGCTCCACCATAACGGCTGGCTCTATTATTACTGAACGTGCAATTCACGATTTGGCAGGACGATGCACTGCCTCGAATGGCAGCTCCATCCCCCGCCCGATTGTTGACGAATACACCGTTGATTATGAGCGGATCGCTGGACTGCAGATTGCAGATAGCACCTCCTTCGTCAGCGATATTGTCGCGAAGAAGGCAATTTGCGAGGAGCGGATCGCTGTTGTTGTTGTAAAGCCCACCGCCACTCATAGCTGCCCAGTTTGCCAAGAACCGACAGCGTGAGAAGTGGGGACTGGACGCCTCGTTGCTACAACCCGCTCCGTAATGTGCCGTGTTACGGATGAAAGTGCAGTCGATGAAGGTCGGGCTGCCATTCTGAACAATCAGACCGCCTCCGCTCGGGTGTTTCTCAGTGTTCGCATTGCCACCGGTTACCATAAAGCCATCTACGACGGCAGTATTGTCGACACTGGTGGCGGTTATGACGTGAAGACTGTTCTCCATAATGTTACAGAAGTCAGGTGCGTCATCCCTTTTCAGGTCGCCGCTCAGAACTGTTTTATGGCTCTCAGGAGCGCGTTCGCCACGCTGAGTCTCCCCGCCCGGGTGGGTGGCCAAGCCTTCTCCCTTGAAGCCGCCGAACAGACTCACGCCTGTGATCAGTCGAAATGTTGCCACTCTGTAGCGATTGTGAAACCCACTGACGAGGTTATAATCCGGGGTGTAGGTGCCCTCCGCTACCCAGATTTCATCGCCTGGAACAGCAACGGCCAAAGCGGACTGCAGTTCGACAAATGCGTCGTGCCAACTTGTTCCGTTGTTGACTCCCGTGGCATCCGCATCGACATAGATGACGTTTGCCGCCTGTGCTTGAAGTGAAATGACCAGGATGATGACGAGGCCGATGCCAACGCTGATCTGTCGTGATTTCATGAGATATTCCCCGCCGAACGATGCCGGGGCGAGTTAGTTCGCAGTGCGGGCGATCCTGCCTGCAACTCTTGAACCATCGCCATTCTCGTTTCGGACACATCTCCGCTTTTCGTCTCCGGGCCGGCAGATCAACGAGTAAGAACCGGAGTGCAGCGTTTACTCAGCGTCCGTGGCCAAGCGGAAACCTATGCCCGTGTACCTAAAAGAGGACGCTACCGGTATGCGGTAAGTGGTTGTACAGTATGCCGCACTGTCGTACCAACCGCCGCCCCGGATAACAAGATCCAGGTTTGCATTGTACGTACTACTGGTCCACTCCCACTGATTACCACTCATGTCATAGCAGCCATAGTAGCTCATGGCGTCCTTGCGACCACCCGTGCCGTTGTAGCTGCCCACCGGCATCGTGCCTCCCATGCACCAGCCGTAGTTGAGCCAAGAGCAGTTTATGCTGTCGCTGTGATACCCGTAGGTGTAGAGTTTCTGCTCCTCCGGGTCCCAACCAGCAGCCTTCTCCCATTCCTGCTCTGTCGGCAGGCGATAGACGCGACCCTCCTTTTGGCTTCGCCACGTGGCAAAGGCAGTGGTATCATCATAGTTAACATAGCGGATTGGATACTCCTCTCTGTCACTTTGCGCCGCGTAGGAGTAATTGCCTGCTGGTCCTGTCTGGTCGATCTCCATACGGAAATCGTAGGCATCTCCTTCTTCATCCGCTTCGTTCAGAAACTCGCAGTATGCGGCATTTGTGACCTCGTACTTGTCGATCATGAACGCGGCAAGGTAGACCGGCGGTCCGTTCTGGTAGTTGAACGCACCGGCGGGGACCAGCACCATGCCAGGTGGAATGACGGGTGCGTTCACCGCGAGGCTCACCGTGCGGGTCGTGTCCCCGCTGGCGTTCGTGGTGTTGGCGAGGGTCAAAGTGTCGCTGTAGCTGCCGGCAGCCAAGTCATTCGCCTCGGCGTTGATCGAGATCTCCACGGCGTCCGAAGCCCCGCCGGCGAGCGTACCCCCGGTCTTGGACAGTGTGACCCATGCCTGGGTCTTCGCCGCCGTCCAGGCGATCGGCAACCCGCCAGTGTTGGTCAGGGTGTAGGTCATGCGCGACGGCGTGAACGGGCCGCCCTCATAGCCGGCACTGGCCAAGCCGTCAGGCTCGGCAATCGAGAGCACACCCGGTGCTGGCGGCGGACAGGTAGCCCCCTGCTTGCCGATACCGTTGCGGACGACGGTCATATCCAGCGTATTGATCCTCCCATCGCCATTCACGTCGCAGCGGAAGTTGGCGGAAGTCAAAGATACGCCGGTGTTATTCCTGACTCTCGTCATGTCCAGCACGTTCACTCTGCCGTCGCCGTTCACATCGCCAGTCAGGAGAGCTAGGCAGATTTCGCTAGGCCCCTCTAGCGGGCGACCCTCGGCATCGATGAATCCGCTCAACTTGACTTGCAGACACGCTGCATTCGGAATGTCAGCGATCTGGATCGTGAGTTCATCGCCATTCATGCTGATCAAGGCCAAGCCATCCGAAACCCAGACTTCGTCGTCTAATGCTGCGTCTGCCGGTACCACTGGCTCGGAGAAGACCACCACCAGATTAAGCGGGGCACGCACCACTTGCCCGTCGGTGACCATTGTCGCGCACTCCAGCGGCAAAGGAATATCGAAGCTCCCAGCCGCCTGGTGCCAACTGCGCGAGACGGCAGACTTGATGAACGGAGCGTCGCATGCATCCCCGACGCCATCGCCATCACCGTCGGCTTGGTCGGGGTTGGGTATGGTCGGACAGTTGTCGCAGGCGTCGATCACGCCGTCATGGTCGGAATCAGCCTCGCACTCGTCGGGTATGTCGTTGTCGTTGCAGTCATGGTTTTCAAATGCGTAGACGTATGCCGAACCGCTGGAGGATCCGCTGCCCGGAGCCCCGATAAGGACATGTCCTCCTATGATCGAGACCGAACTGGAGAAGGCATCACTGGCCGCACCGTCTGAGGCCACAAGCTTCTGCGTCTCAATCCACTTCCCTGCTCCGCGCCGAAACAGATAAGCTGAACCACTACCGTCACCCTTGTCATCGTCCTGCGCAGCCCCGACCACGGCAGTATCCCCGCTGACCGACACACACCTGCCGAAGGCATCCCCCGCAGATGCATCCGATGAAAGCAGTTTGTCTTCCTGGACCCACGTATCGCCCGTTCGGCGAAAGACATACGCTGAGCCGGCGTCAACTCCGTTGTCGTCGTCCATAAACGCGCCGATCACAGCCAGATTCTCGCTCAAGGAGAGCGAATAGCCGAACTCATCCCCACTTGCAGCATCCGAGGCGGTGAGTTTCTGCTCCAATGCCCAACTGCCAGCCGCATATCGGAAGACGTAGGCCGAGCCGCTATTGGGCCCCGCATGGTCGTCAAGATGGGAGCCCACGAGCGCCGTGTCTCCTTGGATGGAAACGGATATGCCAAACTCTCGGCCGGGAGCGGCATCGGGCGCCTTCAGCTTCTGTTCATAGAGCCACACACCACCCAAACGTCGGAACACATATGCAGCTCCACTCCGGCTCTCGCCCTCGCCGTCGAGGTAGGCACCCACAAAGGCGACCTCTCCGCTGATCGCGACCGCAAAAGCGAATCCATCCCCTGAAGGCGGATCGGGCGAAACCAGCTTCGTTTCTTGCACCCAGCCGCCCTCGATGTGCCGGAAGACATAGGCGCTGCCGTCGTTCGTTCCTACAATGGCAACATCGCCAGCTGACGCTATCGACGATCCAAATTGCCTCCCACCTTGGGCATCAGACGGCACCAGAACCTGCTCCTGTACCCAGCCATCACCTTGATGCTGGAAGACGTAGACAGCGCCACTGTTGCTCCCTGATACATCTGCGAGAGGAGCGCAAAGGAAAGCCGTATCATTGCTGATTGCGACAGCTGAACCGAGTAAGTCATCAGGGAGCCCACCCGCAGCTGCCACCTTCTGGGTTCTGCCAATCATCATGAGCTCACACTCGTCCGGCACGCCGTTACCGTTGCAGTCACGGCTGGTGCCGCTGCCCAGATCGCACGGGTCGAGCATGCCGTTCCCATTGCAGTCGGCAACCGTGCCTTCGCAACCGTTTTCTGATGTCCCGGGAGCAACCTCGAAACGCACAATCGCGAAGTTGGCATGCCCCCCATCTTCGTTAGCTGTACGAGCGTCACCCCAGTCGATCCGCTGCGCGTATGTACTTGTCTCTCCGGCGTAGTCTGTAAGCACGAGAACACCATCCAAGAGCACATGGGCAAGACCGTTGGCATCGTCATCGGTAACGGTAATCAGATGGTAGCCAGCCGAGTTCAAGCCGGGTGAGATGATCCGACCGTCCCCCATCAGGCCGATCCCGGGACCTCCACTCCCTTGATCCGGCGTAAAGAACAGCCCGTATGTCCGAGGCCCCAAGAACACAACCCTCAAGGCAGGCGAGGTAGGCGAAGCAGCCTCGATCGCACGGACCATCAGCGTCAAACGCCAGCCTTGAGCGTATGCGTTGCTGACTTCTGTGTCGGACAGATTCCGTTGATATAGAAAGTCCCCACCCGAGTGAAAACTGTCCAGTTTCCAGCTATCGATGTAGCCAAGGTCATCCTGAACAGGACCGTAGAGGTGGTTACCGCCCGATTGGTCGAACAGCGTCCAGCCCTCGCTGAGCGGATCGTTGGCTCCCACGTGTTGGACCAGCACTCTGCCATCGGCGGGCTGCACCGACCCGGCGGCAACAATGACGACGACAACGCAAGCGAATTGACGGAAGATCGCCATGAGATGTCTCCTTTCAGAACCGAACAGGAAGTGCGCGGTCTCGGTTCCGCCGAGGCTGCCCCGTTAAGAGGTCTTCATGTTATAGCCCCGTGCGCCACACTTCAAGCCTTTTCTGTTTGAATTAAGCTACACGCGAACGATGAGCCTGGTGGCATTTCCGCTTGCCTCCTGACAACATCGAAGAGAAAACGAGCTGATTTTGGGGCGATTTGTGGCCACGGCGATTGATAATGCCCTCTTCCAGCGGGTTGCACTGACTAGACATGGACAGCAGTGTTGCGGTAATTCATCAATCTTGCTTGCCACGGAGTGTCCGTGGCAACATCCCGGTTACCCAGTGCCCGGTCGTCGGGACACGTTTGTCCCCTCTCTTTGAAACAGCCCACCGCAGAAAGACCGACCAAGCTGGACTTGTCGCGAGGGTCAGCACCCCAGACCCTAGGAACACCAAAGAGGACCCAAACCACAGATCCCCTGGCAGGGGGCTTGACCTTCGATGAGATGCTATCGATCCTATTCAAGCGAGTTGGCTCCGGCCCGCAGCAGTATCTGCCGGAGGAGGACGAGGAGCAGGAGCGCAACGCACACTACCGTGAACAAGCCAATGTACCGAGGAGGATCACGAGATGACATGGTCTAAACCGAGCAGCAAGTTCGTATCAATGCTCTGCTTGCTGGGTTCTGTGTTCCCGGTACTCGGGCAAGCCGCCGCAACAACCAAGGGCCAATTCGACGCCGCCGACTTTGGGGCCAAAGTGGATGGCAGGAGCGACGACACGGCGGCGATCCAGAATGCCCTCGATGCGGCGGGCAAGAACGGCGGTGTGGTGAACCTGCCCGCCGGGCATTACTTGGTCGCTGGCAGCCTGAAGATCCCACCCGGTGTTGCCCTGTGCGGCAGCCAGAAGGCTCCGGTCTACATCGAGCCACTGATCGGAACAGTCATTCTCGCCACCGGCGGGCGTGACAAGGAGGACGTCGCGGCACTCTTTGAATTGGGCGACTCGGCCACGGTCCAGGGACTGACCGTGTTCTACCCTGATCAGAAACCCGACGATATCCACCCCTACGCCTGGAGTTTCCATCTTCAGGGCGGTGACAACACGGTGGAGAACGTCACCCTCATCAACAGCTACAACGGTATTAAGATCGGTCCCGAGAGTAACGTGCGGCACCGCATCCGCAGCGTCTCCGGGTGCGTGCTCCGCCGGGGCATCTGGCTGGACAGTTGCACCGACATCGGTCGCATCGAGAACGTGCAGTGGCATTGCCACTGGTGGTCCTCGAAGAAGGTCGGCGGCGACTGGGAGAAGGTCTACAAGTACATGTGGCAGCACTGCGAGGGCTTCATCTTCGCCAAAACCGACTGGGAATACGTGACGAACACGTTCATCTTTCCGGTCAATATCGGTTATCACTTCGTTGCCACAAAGAACGGGGCGATGAACGGCCAATTGTGCGGTATCGGGGCCGACGCCGCCAACCGCTGCATCGTGGTCGATCAAATCCAGCCGATGGGCCTACTCATCACTAACGGCCAGTTCGTGGCCTTCGAGGGGGAGAACCCCATCGAGATCGTGATCAACCCGACCTGCATCGGTTCCGTGCGTCTTCAGAACTGCGACTTCTGGGGACCCGCCGTGCAGAACGTGGTCTCGCACAGCAAGAGCTTTGTGTCCTTGAACAACTGCTATTTCAGCAGCGGGCGACCCAACAACCCCGGCAAAGCTCTGGTCGAGGCAGACGGCGGCAGGCTTCAGGTCCAGGGCTGCAGCTTCGCCACTCCTGAGCTCTCCATTCTCCTGGGCAAGGGGCTTGGCCACGCCATCATCACCGGGAACAATGGCGACGGGTTCAGCGTGACGAATGAGATCGGCAAGAAGGCGGTCATCGCCAACAACGAGGAGAACAGGAAGAACGAGTGAGGCCTCAAGGCAATACCCCCGCCGACAGCCGCTCTCAGTTCCCTTCCCCGCTCCATCGCTTCCTTACCCCATCCTCATACCTAAGAGCGGCTGCCGCAGGTTAGAGGGAAGCATACTCGGTCTTGGCCAGACAAGCAATCGTGAACGTTGGTTGTCGCGAGATATTCAGCCTGAGTAGGCGATGTGAGCAGCGGAAACTGCCCTGTGGGCAGCGCCAGGGCCGATTCCCTTCCAGAGGCGTGACGACATTATTCTCTCCGCTTTTTGTTCAGTTGCCGTTTTCCCGGGCGTTTTCGTTTCTCTCGGCGAAATTCAAGTCGTCTACCCGCTCAAGCCCACGTGTCTGCGTTCGTGAACGGTCTCCCTCACGACCACGGGTGGGGGCAGCTTGCGACAATGCACCCGCACACCACGCAACCTCTCCATGAGCAGATCGTACGTTGTGTCACACCCGTCGTTGAAATCCTGCACGGAAGCCATGGCGGCCATCTCCCAATCACGAAATGACGGGTATGTGGACGGGGTGGGGTTGTATGAGTATGTGGGGGGTGACCCTGTTGACTTGGTGGACCCCGAAGGGCTCTGGTATTGGCCGGAGAGCTGCAACCCCGCGCCATTCAACAGGTGGCTTGGGCAGAAGTGGTTTGAGCTGTTTCATGGACGGAATACTGTGGTTACCGTTACCGCCGGGACGGGTCTCGGTGCCGGTACAACAGCGGTCGTTGCGTCGTACAAAATGCCCAAGAATCCTGCTGGAGACGCCACGATGGCTGCCAAAGCGGTTCGTGTCGGCGGCGCTGGGCTAATCTTGCTGAGTGGGGCAGCTGCTGCTCTTGAGATCTACGAAACATGGGATGTAGCTCAGGGAATAGTGGCACCAATACAGTCGGGGGCGGGGCAATGGAACGGTCGGGTCAATGATAACGGATTAAGGCGTGTCGGGGCTCCGCAAGACTTGCCAGATGACTATCCTGGGTACCCGAGAAAGAAGAAGTAGGCTGGATCGCCACGATGATTGTCCGATGGTTGTCCTTGCGAGGCCCTGGTAGCGACGGAGCCCTCGGGCTACCATGAACGGAGACGTGCTCGTTGCTCGCATTGACCGAGAGCCAGTGATCCTCCTCGGTCTCGGCGTGTCGGGATGTACTGGTATCTGGGGAATACCGGAGGGCAAGAAGGACTTGGTTTGGCTGCGATCCCACCGTGCGCTGGATAGAGCGAGGCCATCACCAAAGTGTGAAACGACGATGGCGAACCATACATCAGGACTGATTGGTCAGAAGTGGCGGGGCTGGCGTTTCTTGGTCGTTGTGCCCCTATTCGTCCTCGTGGCCGCGTTTGTTGGGTTGGAGATCTCCGGACGCGTTTCGTTGAGCCGTGCCCTGCAGACCGCCCGCGCCGCCCAAGAACCCTTCACCTTCGAGGAGATTCTGGAGCGTCGGCGGGCTTGGCCGCCAGAGCAGGATGGAGGCTATGTGTTCTCCTTACTTTGCTCCCCCCTCACGGAGCTGCGGAAAGACTCGAGGCTTCTCTCTACCTTGCCTATTGTAGGAGGCGTTGAAGTGCCTCCCCTCGGACGCCGCTGGCCACAGCAAGTCCAGGCTGCGGTCAACGTAGAGCTGGCGACCATATTGGTGGTGATTGACGGCCTTGATCGTCTGCGCGGCTATCCCGGTGGCAACCTGCCGTTTGTCATCCCTCGAGACTACGAGCAGGCCGAGGAGGTTGTGTTGCCCGAACTCGCGGCTCTGCGTTTTGCGGTCAAGCTCAAGTCGTTGCAGGCTATGGCTCGCGCGATGCAGGGTGATACTTCTCACATCGTGGATGACACGGCGGTGATGGTTCGGCTTGCAGGATTGCTGTCTGATCGCCCCATGGTGATTTCGTCACTGCAGAAGATCGCTTGCGATTCGCACGTGGCCGACACAATGGAGCAGGTGCTTGCTGTCGCGCCCATCGTTCCAGTGGATCTGAGTTCCCTTGAGGCTCTGCTGGCCGAGACGGAAGCCATTGATCCCATGTATTGGGGCGTTCTAGGTGAACGAGCCTTGTTCTTCAGTTCAGCTGAGCAAACCCTGCAGAGGGGCGCCGGGCGCGGCGTGAGTGGCTGGATCCGGCGCGACGAGGCCTATTGTTTGGGTCTATTCAATCGCCTGGCGGGCGTCGCCAAGATGTCGCGCGGGCGGCCGGAGGCCGCGATTCAGCTCGGGCAGGAGGCTCTGGCTCTGCCTCCGCGCTACAGCCTGACAAGGACTTCGTTCCCGTCGCTCGGGCGGGCGTTCACTCTGAGCATGGTATCGACCGCCCAGTTGCGGACAGCTCGCACGGGCCTGGCCGTGGAGCGGTATCGGCTAGAGACCGGCGGCTTCCCGCAGCAGCTTGATCAGCTTGTGCCGAAGTACCTGGGGCAGGTTCCACTCGATCCATTTGACGAGAAGCCGCTGCGGTATCGGCTGACCGACAAGAGCGCGAAGATCTACAGCATTGGCGAGGATGGCGTCGATGACGGGGGAGACCTCGCTGAGCAACGTGACAAGAAACCGGGCGGTGATTGTGGATTCGTACTCCTGCGCCCCGAGTTCCGCAACCTGCCGCCGGTACCCACGACACAGTCGGGCGCGAGCAAGCCTGTGACTACACGCGAGGCGGGTGCCGGATAACGGGACACCCGTTGCCGACTCCCAATATAGCTACGACGAGGAGAACCGGCTGACGGCCGTGCGGCGGGTGTCGGACAACGCCCTGCTGCAGGAGATCAGGTACGATGCCCTTAGTCGGCGGGTCGAGACGCTGGACTACACGGACCCGACCACCGGGGTGGTCTCGACGACGCCGGTGCGGACCCGGCACATCTACAACGGCCTGAAGGTCATCCAGGAATACACGGTCACCGGCAGCGGCGGCGGGCAGGTCAGTACGCTGGCCCGGGAGTTCATCTGGGTGCTGAAAAGGGGTCACGAGCAATTCTCTAAATGAGGTTTTTAGGAGGTTTAGAGGAAGGTGCCCGCGGATCACGCGGATTGACGCGAACGGTGATAAAGGGTCGCAAGCTATTCTCTAGATAGAGGTATCCTCAAGACCGGTAGGAAGGCGCTCTCAGACTTACCTCAGCGTCCGCAAGTGACGGCCGCTTGTGGACGCAAGCGGCAACCTGGTCGAGAAGTACGAATACGACCCCTACGGCCGGACGTACATCACCGCCCCGGACGGCCCGGCCCGGCCGGTGTCGGCGTACGGCAACCCGTTTGCTTGGACCGGCCAGCGCTACGACCCGGCCGTGCGGCTGTACCACTTCTGGGCCCGAAGCTATTGGCCGACCCTGGGCCGCTGGCTGCAACGGGATCCGCTCGGGTATGTGGACGGGGTGGGGTTGTATGAGTACGTGGGGGGCCAGGCCACGGAGATGGCTGATCCTCTTGGGCTGGCCCCCAATCCACCTGAGGCAATCGGCGGCTTCGAGGACTTCAGCAGGTGGATCGTGGCACCACCTTCACCGAAGCCAACTCCTGGGACCGGGCCAGGCTACAACCAGGGATTCAACGATTGGCTTGCCCGGGACTTCTGGTTGCCGTATCACAGTGATGACTGGCTGCAGTCGAACTACGCTACCGGCGAACTGGTGTGCGGCGCCGCTCTTGTGCCTGCAGCGATCTACGCGGCCGAGGCAGCCGCTTTGGCGGCCTTGAACTATGCTCGGCAGAACCCGGACAAGGTCTCGCAGTTTGGGAACGCAGTAGTCGATACGCTGATGCCCGAGGGTGGGCCATCAGTTACCCAGGTGACATCTTGGGCTGGTGTGGGTAAAACACCGGACTTGTATCCAGGGCGATGGGTCATGGTCGGAGGCCGGACTTGGTGGAATTACTTCTGGACAGGATTGTGGGGACCGAAGTACGATTGGGGCGGGAGTTTTCCCAGGGCCAGCGCGCATAAATAGGTAAACTGGGGGGTCTGGCGCGATCTATTTGCATCGTG
>Ga0209202_1000501_pt1 | contig 32227 bp, 21 predicted proteins | sample AD_UKC032_MetaG_FD_184416 | JGI IMG/M metagenome (GOLD analysis project Ga0209202, IMG submission 184416) | Active sludge microbial communities of municipal wastewater-treating anaerobic digesters from USA - AD_UKC032_MetaG (SPAdes) (version 2) | ecosystem: Engineered > Bioreactor > Anaerobic >... | reverse complement strand
ATTATTGCCCATTACAAGCTCAGGATTGTACAAATCAAACAACAGCGCCGTTATGTCCTGCCGGAGGGAATGTAAATCTATCGACAAAAAAATGTGAAATAAATATTAATAATAACTATAAGTGTCCCGGCACAGGCACTGTCTATCAAGACCAAAGCGAATGTAATTCCAATTGCACCCAAACAGGAACGATAAACGCCACACAAAATTACACCTGCTCAACTAGCGGTACCGTCTATCATGACCAAAGCAGTTGTACCGCAGGGTGCCCCCACACGGAAACCACCACGCCCATAGTTAATTACACCTGTTCAGGAACGAGTACCGTATGCCAGACGGATGCAGATTGCAGTATTGTGACTCCGAAAAGGTGTACTGCCGGATTAAACGGTTATAGATGTTACATAAGAGGTTATTCAACGCGAACATATCCAAGCCTGAGCGCCTGCACAGCGGCCTGTAAAAAGACCACTTATGGAAGCTGTAACCAGAAAACTTATTCCTGTCCGAACGGTTATACCTATCAAAATAATACCTGCATAAGGACAGCGACCGCGAATTGCACAGGGCCTTCTTATACATGTCCTACTGACTATACGGTGCAAGGGAACATGTGTGTAAAAACAGTAAGCACGGCTTGCATCGGGCCAACCTATACCTGTCCAACCGGCTACAATCAGGGAGCAGGCAATACATGCACGGCAGTTCCGTCTTGTACAGTTGGGACGTTAGATAATGCGAAAATGCAATGCGTAACAGGCTATACCTGCCCGCTGGGATCACAATTTAATTGCTTTCCGAATACAGATAAAAACAACGTCATGCGATGCAACAATATATCCTGTATCGACGGATCAACACAAAACCCAAATACAAATACCAGTGATAACTCGACTTATCATGATGACGGACAGAAAGACGCGAATGGAAAGTGTTTAGGAACCATAATGATATTTAACGGGAAACCATTGGAATGCCGTCCTTCGGGAGTGAATACGAATTTCTTTAATTGTTGTGATCAATCGGATGGTAGTTTTTTAATGATTAAAAAGATGTGCGGAGAACCGGATACAGAATGCGTAGCCAAAGCGAGCACGGGCAGTTGTCATTTTATAGGTGATTACTGCAAGCAGGAATGGTGGCTGATCGGATGTGTCCAGAGGGCCAATGTGTTTTGTTGTTTTAATTCCATGTTAGCCAGAATTATCCACGAACAAGGACGGCCGCAACTTCAATCATTTAACGGATGGGGATCGGTAGGAGCGCCGGATTGCCGTGGTTTTACGGAGGAAGAATTTTCCCATATAGATTTCTCGAAAATAGATTTTTCAGAATATATAAATGCCACAAAAACGAAAATGGACAACAAAATGCAGACGATCCAAAATAAATTAACGCAACAAAATAAAAGTAAAATTGAAGAAAAGATTCAATGAGAAAAATAATAACATTCATAACGATAATATTAGCAATTGGTACGCACGGAGAAGCTTTGGCAAAGGATTTAGGAAAGTATGGCGCGACTTATCCCATCATCGAAGAAGATGCAATATCGCAGCTGAAAAAAGCGATTGCCAAGTATGATTGGGAAAAATTTAAAAGTAAGCAAAAAGAAAAAATTAAAAACTTTAAACCGAAAGACCTGGTGGATTTGCCGGTCGCAAAGGAAGACAAAGTATTTAAGGTTGATATGACCGGCGCCATAAAAGAGGACATAATCGGAAGAGACGGGGAAGTTATCTATCCGAAGGGCTATAAATATAACCCTATGGAATATGTGTTTATGAGAAGAATAATTGTTTTTATAAACGGTAAAGATGAAAAACAAATCGAGTGGTATAAAAAATCGCCTTATCCAGCGGACATGAGAACAATGCTCTTGATCACGGATGGGTCCTACCTGGATGTAAGAAAAAAACTCAATACATTGACGGTATATTATGCAAACAAGGAAATAATCGAGAGGATGGGCATAAAAGCTGTGCCTTCCGTGGCTGTGCAAAAAGGAACAGAACTGGAGGTGCAGGAATATGCCCTCAAAAAAGAGAAGCAATGAAAAAAACAGCAATCATAATATTATTAATAGTCCTGTTTATAAATCCTCTGAAGGCAAACGCTACCTGCCCGGGAGATTCCGCATTAATGGATTTAATTAGTGGTATCTGCTGGGAGTGTATCTTTCCTATGTACATAGCCGGAGTAGCTATAGACGCCGGATCGCACGTAAACGATATAACCGAAAGCGAAGCCATAACGGCATGTATATGCCCGACAGTGGAACCTCCTTATGAAAGGATAGGTATCACAATCTCATATTGGCCGGTATCCTATTATGTTGAAGTAGTGAAGGACCCTTATTGCTTTCCGAGTTTTGGTTTGGACATTAACAGCAGTGGTTCAATGTTAGATAGTTTGAAAAAAGGTGGTGGGGCGGAAATGGGGCATGAAGGCAACGAAACTTCGACCTTTGTGCAAGCTCATTTCTGGTATTTTTATATTCTGGGATTGTTGGATGAAGCGCTCGATACGATGTGCATGGAAACAACATCAACAGATCTCGTTGGATTATCTGAAATAGATCCATTGTGGCAAGATGATGAATTGGCCGTAATCATTCAACTGGAAGCGTATTTATTTGCAAATTACGGGGCGCAATTAACATGTATAGCGGACGCTATATCAGCCAATATTGGATATTCAATATCTCCGCTTTTTTGGTGTGTAGGATCGTCGGGGAGCCTGTATCCACTTACCGGACACGCTAATAATGATGATTTATTACAGGCGTATGAATTAATTGTTGGCCGGGCGATATTTAGAATGCATCGCCAGGCAGTTATATGTGACGCTGCCTGTTGGTATTGCCAGTGCATGTACACCCCGATATGGATTAAACATCATTATCGTGATCAGATCGCCTGGCCTGTAAATGCCGGATTCTGCACTGCGTTAGGGGCTACCGATATAATGTGGGGGCCGGGTAAAAATCCGCCCGATGTAAGCAGAATGGATAATTTAATATTTTTACTTTACAGGAAAAGAACATGCTGCATGGTTACCGAATAACATTATTAACAGGCATAATATTCATTACTTTTGTAATTCAGGCAGAGTCAAAAGAAGCTTTTATTGAAATGCCTTCTCCCTGTTATTCGGTAGAAGCAATTAAAAATAATCAAGTGTATTTAAAAGAAGATGAAAAAGTCTGTATTCAGGTAATTAATAAAACATTAATTAAGATAGACGACAGTGTGAATCAGGCAGAGGTATATGTCAAAGGGAAATTATGGAGCACACAAGCGTTAAACAAAAAAGAAATTGATTTAGAAAAAATAGCGGATTCAGTCGAAGAACAAAAAAAGAAATTAGAGGCAGGAGGTATAGAAAATAATCATAATGATGAGGCGATTAAACGAGCCAATGACGCAGCACAAAAATTCCATTCGGAGCAATATCAAAGCGCATTAAATAAAGAAATGGAAAGAATTAAGGCTGATGTATTTAATATCGGGGAAAAAGAAAATAAAGCAATAATATATCCCGACGCAATCAAAACCCCTGCACACTCCCTCAGTAAAGAAAGTTATTTATACATTTTTATTTCATCGTCAATGCCCAAGAATACCATAAGGACATATGCACAGGATGTGGCATTACTTAAGGAACAAAATATTATTATTGTACTCAGAGGCATGATTGGACAACCGGCCAAACTCAAAGAGACCGCAAAATATATACAAAATATCCTTAAGAAAGATCCTGAATGTGAAAGAAAGTGCAAACTATCTAAAGCCAGATTTTCGATAGATCCTAAGCTATTTGAAAAATACAATATAACAGACGTGCCAGTGTTTGTTTATGACTGGAAGGTGAAAACGATGGAGCCGGGCGTGGGCAGAGAAACAGGTAATAAAACTGGCAGTGAATATTTAAAGTTAAAAGGTGATGTATCGCTAGAATACGCTCTTGAGATATTCAGAAGAGAAACAAAAGAAAAAGAGCTTGAAAAATTAATCGGGAAATTCAGATTGGAGTATGGCGCTAATAATTAGAATAAACGCAATATTAATTATTTTATGTCTGATAATTCCAGTAGGCGGGCACGCCCTGGCTGACGACAACGACATAAAATTTTATAAAGAGAAAAAAACAGGCTGGTGGTGGTACCAAGATCCTAAACCGGAAATAAAAAACAATGAAGAGGAAAAATTCAATCTCAAACCGGTAAAGCCAGTGCCTTCGATAGTGAATGTGCCGGATGAAACACTCTGGAATCTGCACCCGGATCAGTTTCAGGCGCTGCTGCTGGAATTGCAGAAGAAGGCCGTGCAAAACCCTACAGAAAGCACAATGGCTGACTATACGAGAATGTTGGATATGGCCCGGCGTAAATCCGTGGTGTTTGCCAATGCCAGTATGCTCTATGTGCAACAACATCCCCAGTACGATGTGGCCGCAGCTGATCCGATAACCACCCCAGGCCGGGTGGCGACAACAAAACAAACGGCACAAGATATAGAGGATAAAATTAATTGGGCCGCAGGCAATTATGGAATCATATATTTTTATTCACCGGAATGCCAATATTGCGAAGCGCAGACGCCAATATTAAAATATTTTGTAGATAAATATAAATGGGAAATACAGCCTTACGATACAAAAATAGATTCTAAAGTAGCCGAAACATTCAATGTGACAGTTACGCCAACCATATTAATAGTCGGACGTAAAAACGGTGAATATTTAATTGTTTCTTCAGGAGTAATATCGCTGCCGGATATGGAAGAGCGCATATATCGGGGCATAAGGTTATTAGAAGGCGAAACGAGCGTAGAAAATTATTCAACATATGATTATCAAACAGGCGGGGCGTTAGATCCCCGGAGTATATTTAAAAACAAATAGGGATGGCATTATGAAAAACAATAAAATCATATCCGTAACAGTCATATCTTTTATGCTGGTTGTGTCACCGTTTCAGTCAAGCAAGGCAGGTTGGATAGATGATTGGGTAGATCAAAAAGTATATTCCGGGCCTTCCTATATAAAAGGACAGCAAAGGGGATATTATTCCGGCGGGTCTTTCTCTGCGAGATGGCCTGTCAAAAAGGATTATTTATTAACTGTGCAGCCTCCGAGAATTAAAGCGGGCTGTGGCGGATTGGATATATTTACAGGTGGAATCAGCTTTATGAATTTTGACTACCTGGTAAAAAAACTGGAAAGGATACTTCAATCAGCTCCGGCAGCAGCTTTCGATCTAGCGTTAAACGTATTATGCGAGCCGTGCAGCAAAGCCATCAAGTCAATTGAATCTATTGCCAATGGTTTAAACGGCATGTCCCTGGATGAGTGTAAGGCATCTAAGGCAATAGCGGCCTACACTTTGGATAAAACAGGAGCTAGCGACTTTTTAAGCGGTTCAGATGAAGATAACGAAGAGCTTGAAAATTATTACTCTGACTATTTAAGCGCACAGGGTTTGCAGGATTCTTATCAAAAGACAAAAGAAGATATAATGGGATTGGGCGGAGCGTCCGTACCCAATGCAAACGCACAATCATTGGTAGTCGGATGTCCTGATGAAGTAACTGCGATATTCTTCAGACAAGGATCAATGATTGCTAATCTCAATGAAAAGATAGGACTTAATGAAAGCCGGGAATATATAGAATTAGTGAGAGGATTTATCGGTGACATAGAATTGGAAATGGCCGGACCTCGCGGTGTAGTGATTAATGCAATTCCTCCCTGTTCAGGCAACAAAGAAAAGACCGTGGATAATTTACTCAACGGTGACGTGGAAGCCAGAAGGCTTGCTGATGATCAATGTGTATCGGTTGGAGATTCAAAGGCAAATTTCACCGAATATGTGAAACAGATGATCATGGACATTGCCAGCAATTATCAGAACAAAACTCCTTTAACAGCGCCTCAGGTGGCCTTTATAAATTCCAATCCATTATCAATATCATTAGTAATTAAAGGAGCGATAGCATCAAATAATGTTGAAGTAATAGCGTCAAATTTAGCAGACCCGACAGCAAAGGCATTAGCCTACCGGATGATGGACGATATGTATCATCGGATATGGTTTATGGTCCAAAGAGGACAATTAATCGCGTCAAACGCACAACCTAAGCCAGGAGTGCCTGCTGAGACATGCAGGTTTGAAGTAATTAAACCGCAGATAGATAAACTGACAGCGTTAGGAGACAAAGTAGATAAAACAAGAGAATCGTTAAGATCAAGTTACTTTACAGCATTATCGGAAATTGAATCTATTTATAATTTAGTGGAAAAATTTCAAAAAGCTAATGTGATTATAACAAAGGATGTCACGGCTCGTTTTGGCAATGCAGTAGCACAAAGAGCAACCGGCAGATAAATGAAAACTAAAGACCTTATTAAAATAATTATCATTGCCAGCATCATGCTTAAGGCCTCCATAAGTTATGCGCTGGATATGGATTATTATACATGGAACGGCTTTGATATTGAAGTAGAGGCATGGAGAATATTGACCCTTATATTTGCGGATAATGGATATAAGACTTTATTTTTTGCAGTAATTACAATGGGCATCTTTCTTGGAGGTTTTGGGACAATATTTGGTTTAATGAGCGGCACGAAACAAGGATCATCATTGTCCTGGGTCTGGCCTTTGGGATTGGGAGTCGTGTTATATTTGGCATTAATAGTACCGAAGGGAAATCTGACGATATATGATCCTGTTGCTAATAAGTTTCAAACAATCCCGGAAGTGCCGAATGGCCTTGTAGCTGTTGCCGGCATTTTGAATAAAATCGAAAAAGGACTGTCGGATATTATTTCCACCTCGGGAGGTTATCCGCCGGGCGCACAATACGATAATGCCGCAGGCGGAATAGGAATATCAACTATTTTGGCATTTACAGGGCTTAACACAATGGATGCCTACTTAAATCAGTCAGTAGATGAGTATGTAAAAGAATGTGTTCTTTTTGAAATGCAACAGACAACACCGGCAATAACAATGAGCGATTTGGATACAACAAATGACTTATCGGCTGTAATGGGTGCTGCGGCAAATCCCGCCGTATGGGTAACATATTGGGATAGCAGTAATCCCGGAGGAACAACTCTTACGTGCAGTGCGGCGTGGACGAATCTCAACAATATTCTTAATCAACCATCAACGCAAAATCAGTGGGAGAAAAAAGCGTGCTCAAGCGCCGGGTTCAATACATACGATCCTATAGAGGTGCAAAGATGTGAAAGCATATTAGGCTCCACCATAGAATATTTATATGACAATCCTTCATTTGGGGCGACATCTTTTATTTTAAATATGGCTTTAGCGCAAAGGTTGGATCAGGTGATTAAAAAACTCAATCCTGAACTGGCGCAAGGATTATTGGCCAATAAACAAGCGTCTCTGGGCGGGGAAGGGGCGACAATAGTCGCGTCTCAGTATATTCCGATAGCAAAAGCCGTCTTTAAATCCATAATTATAGGTATGATACCTTTTTTACTTTTATTTCTTCCCACAACATTAAGCATTAGAACACTGGGCATTATGACAGGGTTTTTCATCTTCGTCACATGTTGGGGTATTTGCGACGTGATTATCCACAATTTAGTAATGGTCAGGACGTTTAATGAACTGCAAAATATCAGGGATCATGGGATGAGTTATACAGCGGCAACCTTGTGGCCTACCTCAGGACAGCGAGCTTTAAACCTGTATGGAAATATGCGAGCGGGAAGCGTTATGTTCGCAGCTGTAATATCAACGGTAATATGCAAGTTTGGAAATTATGCGTTAACGTCAATAGCTGGTGGAGTATCAGGAATGATTACATCTACCGGTCATCATATTGGTGGAACGGTCAGAGAGCCGCAGACAGCGGCAGCGTACACCGATTCGCTCAGGAGTTCGATTGCACCACAGCTGAATGCCCGGCATAATGATTTCGAGTTAGACGCGTTTGCCCGGAGTGCCAAATTTACAGGTACAGCCGCAGGAGATATTACGGCAACGCGAGGATTTGGCGGTGCATCAAAAACAATTGAACAATATCGAACGGGAACTGCTGGCAATACAGTGGATCAGGTATCTGGGGGGCATGGAAAATTCGATGCCGGAATGGACAACGTGATGGATATATCAAGAGGAAGAGCTGCCGGTGGCTTCAAAGGGCAAATAGACAGGCAAGCAGCGTCAGAGTATAAAAATCAAAGTCTGCTTGATGGCGCAGAAGTTATACAAAGGCATCAATCAGGTGCAGAACCGGTTATTGGGGATACGGGAACTATTGCAAGCTATAAAGGCGATGTCGGCTCCGAATCCGGTTGGCGTGAAGTTAGTACGCCACACGGAACGTGGTTTATAATGGACGGAATCACGGCGAAGGCAAAATTTTCCAACTATTCCGCGAATACGGCTCTCAACAATAAATCAGAAATGACTGTATCCGCGTCCTCTGGATTGCAAAATGAAGTTCGGTGGAATCATTTAGCAACCGACAACAAACAATTTTCAAAGGATAATAGGGTGTCGGAAGAAGTGGGAAAATCTGCCGAGAGATACACATTGCAAGAGTACAGTAATCGGATAAGCCATGATGATTCTCTGTCTAAAAACGTAAGAGAATCCGTTGCAAAAACTATCAATGGCACGATGGCAGTGGGATTTCAGGCGGCCGCGCCCGGTGGTGTATCGCCATTTGGTAATTTAATAGGTGGCATGTCAATAGGAAAAACAAAAGCAGACGGAGAAACGAGAGATGTAAGAGTAACTGCGCATGAAGCGGAGATATTGAATAAAGCATGGAGGGAATCTCAAACAGAAGCAATTAGGAGATCGCTATCGAGCGGGAATTCTAGATCGTGGGCTAACCAGCTGAGTGAATCAGTCGGATCAGCGGAAACAAAAGGCATGACAAAGATGGCTACCGAAGGCGTATCGCTGAACGAAACGCAGAGCCAGGATATATCCTCAAGACTGGTAGATTATGTAAGTGGAAAGTATAATATTTCTAAATCCGATGCTGTGGAAATGATCGATGTAGGATACGCAAATAGAGACAGGGACACGGCGTATGTAGCCTCAGGCGTGCTTATGGGCAAAGGTCTTCAAAATAAAGTTAATAATATAATGACTAATACAGAAAGTGATGTGACAGCCAATAGTAAAGATCAAAGCGCCGTGAAAACGTTTGAGCAAAATATAAAAAATACAACAAGAAATGCAGATAATATAGGCACGGTTAATCCGGATAAAGTACCAAAATCAGGCGGAATTAATGAACATGCCTATAAAGAAAAAGAAGAAAGAATCAGAGAAGAAAATCAGAAGACACAAGATGAAATGACTCCATACCCCAAGCCGGTACTTGATGCCGTAGATAAGACGACGGAAACGGTTAAAAAATGGTTTAATAAATAATCCCCTAAAAAGTGATCCGATGCGATTTGATCCAACAAAAAATAATAAATAAAAAAAGGGCATGAATATAAAGATTCATGCCCTTCAGAGTAAAAGTTATGAAGATTTATTACATGTCAGTTCTACATAGTATCACCGGTATGATTCCTAAATGTATCATGATAAATATTACCAGGGATATTACGATATTCAGGCCTTCTAAGAAGGGTGAGCACGATTCCGTAGCATTCTTTAACCCTTGCATGAGGCAAGGATTTCCCTTTGTTAAATATTCTAACAAAAAGGGCAATAACACCTATACCCGAGCAAACTACGATACAAAAAGCAAATGCGTCCATAAAACACTCCATTTTGAGTCGATTATATCAAAATAAATCAAATAAAAGCAAAATAAATTAAAGGAGCAAAAAATGGCGGAACAGAAAAGAGAAAATAAGCCTGAAAATGAAAAAAAGTTTAATTACCTGGTAATTATTTTATTAAATATTGTTTTAACAACGGCCTCTTTATTTGTTTATCATAACTACATATTAAAGCCTCAACAAAGCCGAAGCATTGTTGGCATTGATATTAAGGGGTTTTTGGAAAAGCAAAAAAGCGGTCTTGTAAACGGTAAAATATCTGAAGAACAATTTAAAGCCAATATGGATAAGCTCGAAGCGATGGTAAATGATCTTGGGAAAAGAAAAGTGGTAGTAATGAGTGATGTAATATTGAGGGGGGCGGAAATCATCGATCTTTCACAATAATAAAATGACCATTTGGAAAAAATATAAGATATTTATAGTAATAATATTAATAGTGATTGCTGGCGCTGCAATCCCTAATTATTTTGCAGTAACGACAACACCTTCTCTTAATGAGAGAATATTTTTCATTGTAAAAAGCCGGCAAATAGAAAAGTTAAAAAAAGGTGATTATGTGATGTTCTCTTTGTTGAAGAGCAAACCGGAAAGCGATCTCCCTACTAAACTGGTAAGAATGATTAAAGCCAAAGGCGAGGATTCAGAAATAAAAAAAATCGGGTGTGTTGCCGGTGAGGAATTAAAAAATATCGGGAGTGAATTTTATTGCAAAGATAAATTAATAGCGAAGGCTAAAGAATATTCGCTCGGCGGGGAAAGATTGAAAAAGTTCGAATTCTCCGGAAAAATTCCGGAAGGCAATATGTTTTTGGTGGGCGATCATGTAGATTCGTACGACTCAAGATATTTCGGGTTTATAAAAGCAAAAGATATCATTGCAACGGTATATCCACTTTTATAAATGAATTAGTGAAATGATGATAACAATCACTCGGGGTTTCCCTGTTTGCGGGTAGTATCTCAGTTTGAAATTTTAGATGTCTCAAATCACTTTTTGGGGATGGCTCTTGTGTTATTTTTGTGATATAAAAGTCTCAAGTACAAGAAGTATATTTATGCCCGTTGGGGCACAAAGGTGAAAAAAGACCGGCTGATTTAATCGGATGTACGATTATGTCCACGTGTCTTGCTACAGGTGAAATTGAAGAAACACTTAAGCCAAAATCAGGCAGACACGATCCGGGCAGGGCGGTGCAAAAGCGAGGTATGCGAAGTTAACAAAGCAATAGATATCAGAAATCGGTAAAAAAGCCGCCAATACGCGGTGGAAAGGGAATAATAGTAAATCTAAGTTATTGATATTATAAAATATATTATTAGTTATAAAATTAGTTATAATTTTAGTTGATTTTTACAATATTTTCCTTTATAAACTTACTTATAAATGTTTATGGAGGAAAAACAATGACCCAACCAAGCGAAGAAATACTGGCAGTTATTAATCCCCATCTCGTAAAATTTCGGCAAATTCCTATATTGGCATGGAAAGATTATGATGCCGAATGCGAAGGTATTCGTCATAAAATTACGCCATCAACCCGCGCATCCATTGTACGTGATAACATGATTTATCATGCCAAGAGATTATTTGCTGACGTTAAGGGAGTTAATTATCTCCAACGCGGTCAGCTATTCCTTTTAATAATTGATAACCTCGTAAGCATAAAATTCAAAAAATTAGATGGGAAAATGATGCCTCGCTATATTCCTACTCAGCAAGCATTGTCTTATATGAACCAAGTAGGCATTCCTGGAATTCCGCAAGTATCAAAATGGGTTGCTGGTTATAGATTAAATAGTTTACAATCAGCTATAAGAGATATTTTTATAACTTACCCCACGAGTGCCAAAAGCGTTCCGTGGCATTTAGAGTTAACACCAGTTATAGAAAAAATAGTAACACCTTCCATAGAGGAAACCAAAGAAAGGAGAAAATCGAATGAATAAAGTAGTTAATCCAGATATGATTATACTCGCTCGCGAGTCGAGAGGATTAACGCAAAGCGCTTTAGCTTCATTACTTTCTGTTACACAAGCTGCAATTTCAAAAATGGAGAGCGATCTACTGCCTGTATCACCTGACATGCTTAAAGACCTTTCAGAAGCACTTTGCTATCCTGAACATTTCTTTTTGCTTGATGAAAAAATATATGGCCCAGGGATAAGTGGAATGGGTATTATTTACCATAGAAAAAGAAAAACCATACCTCTTAAAACTATAACATGTATTCAGGCGCAAACAAACATACGGAGAATACACATTTCTAAACTACTACGAAATGTCGAAATGGAAAGTCCGTATGAAATTCCACATTATGACATTGATGAATATAATGGCAATATACAAGAAATAGCACGCAATGTGCGTGCTGCTTGGAGATTACCGGATGGGCCAATAAAAAATTTGACCGGCTCTATTGAATCGGCGGGTGGTATTGTTATTAAATTTGACTTTGGAACAACCAAAATTGATGCACTTAGTGAATATTGTCCCGGATTGCCGCCAATATTTTTTATAAATTCAAAATCTCCTGGGGACAGATTACGTTTCACGCTTGCACATGAACTTGGACATATCGTGATGCACCGAGTGCCAAATCAAGATATGGAAGATGAGGCGGATAGGTTTGCATCTGAATTTCTTATGCCTAGCATAGAAATGAAACCTCTCTTGTCTAATGTGACGCTATCTGTGCTTGCTAATCTCAAAATGTATTGGAAAGTTTCTATGGCGTCAATATTGATGAAAGCGCACGATTTAGAAAAAATTTCTTCAAGGAATTATAGTTATTTGTGGATGCAAATGAGTAAAGCTGGTTACAGAAGACGCGAACCTGTCAACGTACCAAGTGAAGAACCAACTACTTTTAAAAAACTTATGTCACGTTACAAGAATGAGCTAAATCATAATTTATCGGAAATAAGTCATGTCTTAGCTTTAAATGAAGCAGAAACAAAATTGTTATATTTTCAGGAAAATAATGCTCCATTCCTGAGTGTTGTAAAATAAAAATAAGAGGTTCGGCAAAACCCCTTATCTTTAATTTGCGGACTAAAAATGAATGACTTGGAGGACACTACATCTTAGTAAATCTTACTGCATGATGCAGTAAGACTGGCCGCAATTCGTGATGCGAAGTAAATCTTGGACATCTATTTTACATCATGTAACCAGCATGTCAAGCAAAATCCTTTCCTCCAGAAAGGAGATTCCTTATGGAGCGTAGTAGCTTTGGGAATCCCCGTAGAATCCTTTATTATATCTTTCGGACTTGGGTAACTAGGAAAGATGGTACGCGGGATTATGCGAGGGATCATGGCTTAAGGGCTTGGAAAATTCCAGTCTACGAGAAATAAGGCCAAAGAACTTATGCCTTGCTAAGCATGGCCGGGTTTCCTCCTCCTTTCCTGGGAACAGAATAAGGAGGTCAAATAAAAAACAATAAGGAGATTGACAATGAGTCTTAAATCACATCACGTGGTTCCTAATTCAGATAAAGGCGGATGGGACGTCAAACGAAATGGAGCAGATCGTGCATCAGTACATACTGATAATAAGCAGGATGCCATCGATCGCGCTAGAGAAATCAGTCAGAATCAAGGTACTGAGATGTTTGTGCATAACAAAGATGGAAGGATCTCTTGGCGAGATAGTCATGGTAACGATCCATATCCGCCAAAAGGATAAGTTTTTGAAAAAGGAAGGCTCACTATCGAGCCTTCCTTTTGATTATAATTAGAGTTTCGATTCAATAATATAGTTGATTGTAAATAATTCGTAACGAAAACTTTAATTGTTGAGATATATAAGAAAAGTTTTACGGTCGGAAACCACCAGGCCACGTTTAATTAAAAGACCGGCTTGTTCTTCGAATGTAAGAGGGGGCTTCGTATATTTCATTTGTCCCTCTTATAAATAAAAAATCCGCCAAGATTGAGCGTGCTTCCGAAGAAACAGAGGCTTGGCGGATGTGCTGGGTGTAGTATAGCTTTTGTTCCATTAATGTCAAACATATTTTTCAAGGCCTAATTCCTTTGTATTTTAAGGATACTATATAATTCCCCAGCAAATTGTAAATAATTTCTCTTCCGATATCTTTTGTCTCAGTTTCTTTTCAAGCTCCTCGATCTGTCCTTGAAATGGGCAGAGGTGGAAATTAATATAACTGTTTAGATGACATAATGAGTGAATCAAAAACATATTCCTGATTATTTGATAAAAAAATATTATTATTTCGCTTATCCTGATATTTTAAATTATCTAAAAAGAATATTTATTGACTAAATTATAGTTAAAGGTGTATTTCTAAAAAGTTATTTTCGTTTTTCAATCTCCAAAAACTTGAAAGGCAATACGAAAAATTACACTAAAATGAATTTGACGCCTTATCATGCAAAATATTTTGCTTACGAACTAACCAAACGATGCTCATCTGATAATCTTCAAAAACTGGTAACTTCTTTATCTGACGCCCAGGTTGATCTCAATCCGCATCAAGTCGAAGCGGCTCTCTTCGCTTTTCATTCACCATTGTCAAAAGGCGCAATATTGGCTGATGAAGTGGGCTTAGGAAAAACGATTGAGGCAGGAATAGTCATTTCTCAGAAATGGGCAGAACGCAAAAGAAAAATATTAATCATCGTGCCCGCAAACTTGCGCAAGCAATGGAATCAGGAATTGCTGGATAAATTCTTTCTGTCTTCTATCATTTTGGAAGCTAAATCCTTCAATCACGAAATTAAAAAGGGCAAAAGAAATCCTTTTGAACAAAAAGAAATTATCATTTGCTCATATCAATTTGCGATGACTAAGGACGTTTACATTCAGAAGGTAGGCTGGGATATTGTTGTGATCGATGAAGCGCACCGGCTACGCAACGTTTATAAAATAACGAATAAGATTGCCAATGCCATAAAGAAAGCTACTTCTTCTGCACCTAAGTTGCTATTGACCGCGACGCCGCTGCAAAATACACTCATGGAGCTTTATGGACTGGTCAGCGTTATTGACGACTATACTTTTGGTGATTTAAAAAGTTTCAAAAGCCAATTTGCTCGCCTGACAAACAACGCCAATTTTGACGACCTAAAAGATCGTCTTAAACCGATTTGTAAACGAACATTGCGTCGTCAGGTTTTGGAATATGTGCCCTACACGAATCGCAATGCCATAACACAGGAATTTTATCCAACGGAAGCGGAACAAAAGCTCTATGACCTTGTGTCTGAATATTTGCAAAAGCCAAATCTTTATGCTCTGCCATCCAGCCAGCGACAATTAATGACACTGATTTTGCGCAAGCTTTTGGCCTCTTCCACTTATGCAATATCAGGGACTCTGGAAGCACTGTCTCAGAGATTGGCTTTGACTCTTGATGATCAGCAAAAAGAAATTACAGAAGGCGACCTAATTGCCGAAAATTTTGAAACCTTCGATGAACTAAAAGAAGAATGGACAGAGGATGACCAGACAAACGGGCAGGAAGAACAGAAAGAGCCATCAAAAAAACAACTGACTCCGCAAGACATTGAAAACTTGAAAGATGAACTAGAAACACTTCAAGAATTCAGTGCTTTGGCTAAATCAATCAGGAATAATTCTAAAGGTGAAGTGCTGATGACCGCCCTCCAAAAAGGTCTGGAACAGGCTGCTGTAAAGGGCGGAAAAAGGAAGGCGCTAATTTTCACTGAATCGACTCGGACACAGGAATATTTAAGAAGTATACTGGCAGATACGGAATTTGGCGGCAAAGTAGTTTTGTTCAATGGATCTAACAGCGATAAGAAGTCGAAAGAAATATATCATAATTGGCTGGTCAAACATCAAGGAACGGATCGGATTACCGGTTCAAAAACCGCTGATATGCGGGCAGCACTGGTGGATTATTTTAGGGATGAAGCTGTCATTATGATTGCGACTGAAGCCGGTGCAGAAGGAATTAATTTGCAGTTCTGTTCTCTTGTAGTCAATTACGATTTGCCTTGGAATCCGCAGCGAATAGAACAAAGGATAGGCCGTTGCCACCGTTACGGCCAGAAATGTGATGTGGTTGTCGTTAATTTCCTGAATAAGAAAAATGCTGCCGATCAGCGGGTGTACCAGTTGCTTGCCGAAAAGTTTAAGCTCTTTGATGGTGTTTTTGGTGCAAGCGACGAAGTGCTGGGACATATTGAATCAGGCGTTGATTTTGAAAAACGCATTGCCCAAATCTACCAGTCATGTCGCTCTGAGGAAGAAATCCAGACTTCTTTCGATGCCCTGCAAGCCGAAATGGAACAGCAAATTGATGATACGATGAATATGACAAGGCAGAGTTTGCTGGAAAATTTTGACGAAGAAGTCCATGAAAAATTGAGAATCAATCTGGAGGCTAGTAAGGAATATCTGTCGAAATATGAAAACTGGTTATGGGCCATAACACAATATTATCTTGAAGCATATGCAGACTTTGACGCCGAGGTTCACTCCTTTACTTTAAAGAGCAATCCCTTTCCTAACGAAAAAATTCATCCTGGTCCCTATAGAACTGGCAAAAATATTGAAGATGCCAATATTTATCGCATTGGTCACCCACTGGCACAGCGAATCATTGAAAAATGCAAAGACCTTTCTCTGCCAAGTCAAGAACTGATCTTTCAATATACTGACACACCTAAAAAGATCACTATTCTGGAACCTCTGATCGGGAAATCCGGTTGGCTCAATGCGACGAATCTCACCATCTCTTCTTTTGAGATTGAAGATTATTTAATTCTCAGTGGTTTCTGTGACGACGGCAATCGTCTTGATGAAGATATTTGTCAGAGGCTATTTTCCATACCGGCAATTACAACTGAGCTTAGAATCGAAATTGATTCAGAATTGGAAAAGAAGCTACTCAAACAAGTTTCATCAAGAAAAAATGAACTCGTGGAACAAATCAGCGGTAAAAATGCCGAGTATTTTGAAATTGAATTGAATAAACTGGATAAATGGGGAGAGGATAAACGAAATTCATTAAGAGTTACCTTGAAGGAACTAGATGACGAAATAAAGGAATTAAAAAAGCAAGCTAGGCTGGCACCAAATCTATCCGAAAAACTCAAACTTGAAAAAGAAAAGAGGCTATTAGAGGGGAAAAGAGACGAAGCTTGGCGTGAATATGACTCAGCAGCCAAAGAGATAGAAAACAAGAAAGATGGGCTGATCGACGAGATTGAAAAGAAACTGAAACAAAAAATATCCGAAGAGAAATTATTTACAATTCGGTGGAAAATTGTGTAGTATCCTTAAAATACAAAGGAATTAGGCCTTGAAAAATATGCTTGACATTAATGGAACAAAAGCTATACTACACCCAGCACATCCGCCAAGCCTCTGTTTCTTCGGAAGCACGCTCAATCTTGGCGGATTTTTTTTATTTATACGAGGGATAAATGAAATATACTAAGCCCTCTCTTACATTCGAAGAACAAGCCGATCTTTTAATTAAACGTGGCTTGGTGGTTTCCGACCGTAAAACTCTTCTTATACATCTTAATAATGTCAACTATTATCGTCTAAGCGCCTATTGGTACACATTACGCCAAGCCGATGACACTCTAAAGCCTGACACTACTTTTGAGATGATCTGGCGACGTTATACATTTGATCGTCAATTAAGGCTGTTGGTTATGGATGCTATTGAAAGGGTGGAAATAGCTTTCCGGACACAGTTGACCAATATCTTTACCTTGAAATATGGCGCATTTGGCCATCTGGGCAATAGCAATCTTCCTCGAATTGATAACAGCCGCTGGACTGAATTGATTCAGAAAATCCGCGATGAAGCTGAACATAGCAAGGAACGTTTTGTTGATCATTATCAGAGCAAATATATCGGCGAGACGGATTTGCCATTATGGATGGCTGTGGAATTGATGACTTTTGGAATGCTCTTTACTTTTTTCCGAGGCACGGAATCTGAAATCAAGCATAAAGTTGCTGCCACATATGGTATATCGTCTGAAGTTTTGGACTCGTGGCTTCATTGCCTCAACCAGGTACGAAATATTTGCGCTCATCATGGGCGTTTATGGAACCGTTCGCTAGGCATAAAACCGGCAATACCAAGGCGTAACAAGCATCCCCAATGGCATGCACCGGTTGAGGTAAGCGGCGAAAAGATTTTTGCAGTATTGACCTTTTTACGTTATCTTATCTCATATGTGGCACCCCTAAGCCGATGGCCAAATCGGGTAGAAAATTTGCTTAAAGATTATTCAGATATTCCTTTGAAGTCGATGGGCTTCCCCGAAAATTGGAAAGATTGTCCTATATGGATAGGTTTAAGCGATAAATCTATCTAAACAACAACAAATACTTCTGGAGTGTAATTCATGACAGATATTGAAAAGATGGATTTGCGAACAATGGATATTGTGGAAGAAAAGCGAGAAAAGCTAAAAGAACTTTTCCCTGAGGTTTTCACCGAAGGCCAGAAGATTGACTTTGAGCGACTCAAGCTGACGCTTGGTGAAGCGGTTGATGTCGGTAAGGAACGCTACGGTATGAACTGGCCGGGGAAAGCCGATTGTTTCAAGATTATTCAGCAGCCGAGCATCGCCACTCTCACGCCCGCCCGCGAGGAATCAGTCAATTTCGATGAAACGGAAAATCTTTTCATCGAAGGCGATAATCTGGAAGTATTGAAGCTTTTGCAGAAGTCCTATCTCGGCAAGATCAAGATGATCTCAATTGATCCCCCCTACAATACAGGTAATGACTTTATCTATCCCGACAATTACGCGGAAAGTCTTGACACCTATCTGCGTTATACCGGCCAGATTGATGACGAAGGCCGGAAATATTCCACGAACACCGAAGCAGACGGTCGCTTTCATTCCAAATGGCTGAACATGATGTATCCGCGCCTTTTTCTGGCGCGTAATCTGTTACGGGAAGATGGGGTAATTTTTATTCATATTGATGATAATGAGGTAAGTAATTTACGGAAGGTTTGTGATGAGATATTCGGGGAGGAGAATTTTGTCGCGAATGTTATTTGGCAGAAGAAGTATTCGCCACAAAATGATGCAAAATATTTTTCTGATAGCCATGAACACATACTCTTATTTGCAAAGAACAAAGATCTTTACGCAGTTGGATTATTGCCAAGAACGGAAGAGGCTAATGACAGATATAAAAATCCAGATAACGATCCGCGCGGCCCATGGAAGTCAAGTGATTTGACCAGGCAAGAATATCGGACTAATGATGACTATGCAATTGTAAGTCCTTTAACGGGACAATCATTTAGACCACCCAAGGGGAATAGCTGGGGAAGACCAAAAGCCAATATTGAAGCTCTTATTTCTGATAATCGTATATGGTTTGGTCCGGAGGGGAGAAGCACTCCATCATTGAAGAGGTTTTTGTCCGAGGTGAAACAGGGTATTACACCTCAAACAATTTGGGAACGTAAAGATGTGGGGGATACACAGGAAGGCAAAAAAATCATTATAGATATTTTTGGTAATGCAACTATTTTTGAAACACCCAAACCGCCTCGGCTTATCATGCGGCAATGCGTAACTGCTAATTTTTCTCAAAATGATATAATACTCGACTTCTTCTCTGGTTCCGCCACCACTGCTCAAGCGTTGCTTGACCTAAACAAACAGGATAAGGGCAACCGCAAGTTTATTCTCGTCCAGCTACCCGAACCCTGTGCTTCCGATAGCGAAGCATTCAAAGCGGGCTATAAAACTATTGCCGACATCGGTAAGGAGCGCATCCGCAGCGTCATTAAGAGAATTCAGGAAGAACAGGAACAAAAGAAAGACTTGTTTTCCGGAGATAAACATAAGCTTGATTTAGGATTTAAAGTTTTCAAACTAGAGCCCTCCAACTTCAAACTCTGGAATGATCAGGTAGCCAAAGACAAGGATGCCATCAAAAATCAACTGGAAATGTTTGTCGAACATATCAATCCCAAGAGCTCTCAGGAAGATATTCTCTACGAACTTCTTTTAAAATCCGGCTTTCCTCTAACCACTAAAATCGAACCGCTTACACTAGACGATAAAACAGTTTTCAGCATAGATGAGGGCGCTATGCTGATTTGTCTGGAGAAGGATTTGACACCGGAGGTCATCAAGGCGATGGCTGAAAAGAAACCGGTGCGGGTTGTCTGCCTCGATGAAGGGTTTCACGGTAATGACCAGCTCAAGACCAACGCTGTGCAAATTATGAAGTCCAGAGAAATAACATTTAGAACGGTATAAATAATGAAAATCAAGTTTGATGCCCGGCAGCAATATCAAATTGATGCAGTCAACTCCATTGTTGATATTTTCGATGGCCAGCCACTGCATCAGGGTGATTTTGAGTTCCGACTGGAAACTGCATATGATGGCGTTTTGAGTGGTCAAGTCCAAACAGAACTGGGTATGGGCAACAGTCTATTGCTCAATGATGAAACTATTTTAAAGAATGTTCAAGAAATTCAGGATGAAAATGATATTGACCGGATTCCGGAATTGCAGGGCTACCATTTCAGCGTCGAGATGGAAACGGGTACCGGGAAAACATACGTCTATCTGCGGACAATCTTTGAACTCAGCCAGAAATACGGTTTTAAAAAATATGTAATTGTTGTGCCCAGCCTGGCCATCCGGGAAGGCGTGCTGAAGAACCTGCAAATCACGGAAGATCATTTCAAGGCTCTCTACAACAATATTGAGCTGGAATATTTTGTCTATGACTCCTCAAAAATTAACAGACTGCGGCAATTTTCCGTGAGTAACCAGATTCAAATCATGATCATCAACATTGATGCCTTCAACAAAAAAGATATTGCCGTCATTTTCAAAGAGAATGACAAACTTTCCGGCAGACAGCCTATCGAATTTATCACAGCGACCAACCCTATAGTGATTATTGACGAGCCGCAAAGTGTGGACAACACGCCCAAAGCTCAGGAAGCTATTAAATCTTTAAATCCTCTGTGCACTTTGCGTTACTCCGCGACGCACCGCAATTTATACAATCATGTTTACAAGCTTGACCCTATACGGGCCTATGAAATGAGGCTGGTGAAGCAAATAGTTGTAGCCTCTGCAACTGGCGCTAATACCTTCAACGATGCCTATATCAAACTCAATGCGGTTGACAACACTAGAGGCATTTCCGCTAAAATTACTATTCATGAAAACCGCACCGGCAGCGTTAAAGAAAAAACCGTCAAGGTGAAACAAGGGGCCGATTTATTCGCGCTCTCCAACGAAAGAGAAACATACCGCGATGGTTACGTTATTACAGAAATCAGCGCTGAACCGGGCAACGAGTTTGTTGGATTTAACAATGGCCGGATTATTCGCCTGGGAGAAGAACAAGGAAGCATCCGCGAGGATTTAATGAAAGTCCAGATCAAAAACACCATCAAGAAACATCTGGAAAAGGAACTGCAAGTCAAAGACAAAGGCATCAAAGTTCTAAGTCTGTTTTTTATTGACCGTGTTGCTAATTACCGAGCCTATGACGAGCAGGGCAAACCAATAAAAGGGAAATTCGCTCTTTGGTTTGAAGAATACTACAATGAACTTATTGCTCAGCAGCGTTTTCAGGGGTTGCTCTCTTATCCGGTGGATAAACTCCACGATGGCTACTTTTCACAGGATAAGAAAGGCGTTTTGAAAGACACAAAGGGAACCAGTGAGGCGGACGAAGATACTTACAGCAAGATCATGCGTAATAAAGAGCAGCTTCTTTCTTTGGATGAACCGTTGCGATTTATTTTTAGCCACTCTGCTTTGCGTGAAGGTTGGGATAATCCCAATGTCTTTCAGATTTGCACACTAAATGAAACAGGATCAATTTTGAAAAAACGGCAGGAAATAGGCCGGGGCTTGCGCCTGCCGGTCAATCAAAACGGTGAAAGAGTTTTCGACGATAACCTTAACAAGCTGACCGTCATCGCCAATGAGCGTTACGAAGATTTTGCCCGTACACTACAAACCGAATATGAAGATGATTGCGGTGTAACTTTCGGTAAAATACTCCGCACGGGCTTTGCCAAGATTATGCGAATTATTGATGGCGAAGAAAAAGCCCTGGGTAAAGATACCTCTGAAAAAATCTGGAACGTCATGCGGGCGTCTGGCTATATTAATGACGAAGGAAAACTTCTGCCTTCATTTAATCCAAAAGCGCCGGGGTTTGCCTTTTCCGTACCAGCAGAATTTGAGGATATTCGACAGAACATTATGGCGACAATGGAGTCTTATCTGATGGACAGACATATTAAGAATGATCAGGATGAACGGCTGCTACGCATCAACAAGCGTGTGTTTCTGGATAAGGAATTTGAAGAACTTTGGAATCGGATCAAAGCCAAAACCACCTATTCCGTGGAGTATTCAACCGAAGATTTGATTGCCAAAGCCGCTGCATCCATCCGCAAAATGGAGAAGATCGAACCTGTCCGGGTTTCCTACCGCGAAGCCCTACTCAATGCCGGGCATAGCGGCGTGGGCACGACCGAGCTTAGAGCCCAGATTATAGATATTTCTTTTAACGGTGTGTTGCCCGATATTCTTGCCTATATCCAGAAAGAAACCGAATTAACCCGATCCACTATTGTTAAGATACTTGTTGGTTCTGGAAGATTAGAAGAATTTGCCATAAACCCGCAGCGTTTTATGGATGCGGTTGTCGGCATCATCAAAAGAGAACTGCACAAGCTGATGATTGACGGCATTAAATATGAAAAGATCGCTGACCAGGAATGGAGTATGAGGCTATTTGAGGACGAAGAGGTTATCAGCTATCTGAATAACCGCTTGGAAGTGCAAAAGTCCGTTTACGATGCTGTGGTTTATGATTCAGAAATCGAAAGAAAGTTTGCCGAGGATTTGGAGAAACGGACAGATATTAAATTATTCGTTAAGCTACCCCGCTGGTTTAAGGTAGAAACACCTATCGGTGAATATAATCCGGACTGGGCAATCTTAAAGCACGATGATACTGTTTTATATCTGGTACGGGAAACCAAAGGCACAAAAGACTTTGAGAAATTGCGCAACTCCGAAGCAGAAAAAATCCGCTGCGGCCGGAAGCACTTTGAAGAACTCAAAGTTGATTTTGATGTGGTAGTAACGGCGAGTGAAGTTTAGAAATAGCTGTCAATCCTATGAAACTATGAAGAATAAATATAATTAGAGAAAGGTTGTTTTATTGGCCTTCATAAAAATATGAGGAGCGACTTTGTGAGGTGTTTGCATGAAAATTGAATCCATAACCATCAAAGGTTTTCGCTGCTTCAATGATGATGGCGAAACTATTATGTTTGATGATCTTACTTGTTTTGTAGGACCTAACGCTTCGGGCAAGACAGCTGGGATGATGGCATTGGCACGTGTTTTCAGTGAAAATAGAACCCAACGCCAGATCATTCCTGCCGACTTCTATCTTTCGCCCGGTGAGGATATCAAGAACAGGTCTCCTCGCACACTTTCCATTGAATGTCGCTTGGCGTTTCCTGAGCTCGAAGAAGGCGTGGTGCAAAGTGCAGCTGTACCAGAAACATTCAACCAGATGATTGTAGATAATCCTGACGGCACACCATATTGCCGCATCCGTCTTGAGGCAACATGGATAAACGATAACACGCCAGTTGGCGATGTGGAACAGTCTGTCTCGTGGATTCTGACTAATTCTGATGATCCCAAGGAAATTAATGAGGACGGAAATCGACATCGAGTCCAACCCGGTGATCGCGGTAAAGTCCGTGTCATCTATATTCCGGCTGCTCGAGACCCTGACCAGCAGATACGTACCACGACCAGTAATAGCTTTGGGCGACTTATGGGGATGCTTTCATGGAATGGAGCTGATGAGTCTCTGAAAGATAAGCTGATGGATCTCCAAAGTGAGCTTGCTGAACTTACCGGCATTAAAACCATGAATACGCAAATTCAGGCAGCTTGGCAGGAATTATACGATGGTCGTATTGCAAGGGAGGTATCCCTCAAAGCACTTGAAGAGGATCCCGCAAATCTCATCAAACTTCTCATTCCTACCTTTCAGCCTAGTGGGGATGGTCGCGCTATACTGGTTAGCGATCTGAGCGATGGCTTCCGCTCACTCTTTTCTCTCTCACTCTCATTGGGACTTTTTCGCGTTGAGGAGATATTACTTAATACAGCAGCGGCAGCTGGTTTCAAGGCCGAGGTTGCGAATGAGATTCCAAGCCTGACTGTTTTCCTTGTCGAGGAACCAGAAAACCACTTGTCCCCCCATTACCTTGGGCGTGTAGTGGCAAAACTTGAAGAAGTTACATTAGAAGGTAGGGCACAGGTCATCTTATCTAGCCATTCGCCATCCATTCTTGGCCGCGTTGCTCCAGACCAAGTTAGGTACTTCCTTGGGAATGAACAAACGGCAGCGACGCGAGTTAAGCCTATCGCACTTCCGCCGGATGAGACCGACGAGGCATTCAAATACGTCCGCGAAGCTGTTCGTGGCTGCCCGGAGCTTTACTTCTCACGTCTCGTCATTCTTGGTGAAGGGCCATCTGAAGAGATCGTCCTACGACGATTATTCGAAGTTAGTGGAGCCCCCCTGGACACGCACTTTATCTCGATCGTTCCCTTGGGCGGAAGGCATGTCAACCATTTCTGGCGGCTTTTGCATGGACTCGATATTCCGTTTTTAACCCTTCTTGACCTTGATCGTGAAAAGGAAGGTGCGGGTTGGGGAAGAGTACAGTATGTGCGTGATCAGCTTGTACTGAGGTTTGGGCCAAAACATGAAACTTTGCACTTCAAAACTGACGGAAAAAAAACACGGAGGCTCGATGAGGATACATATGACACGCTCTATAAAAAACCTGATTCCAACACAATAGAAATGGATGCGTGGGTTTCCTTTTTCGAAGATCGGTTTGGGGTTTATTTTCTATCTCCGCTCGATTTAGACTTTGCTATGCTAGAAGTCTTTCCGGATGCATACAAAGGACTCGCTCCGTCACCCGGTGGTCCACGGTTACCCAAACAAGGCACTCCAACCTACCAGGATGCCGTTATACAGAGAATGAAGCAGGTATTAGCTGCGGATGTTTCTATTGCTCCTGCTGATCTCGGATCGACCTACACGCCATCCCAACAGGAACTATTTGCCTGGTATAAGTATTTGTTCGTTGATGGATCAAAGCCTGTGTCTCACATGCGTGCTCTTCTTTCGATCGACAGTGACAGCCTTGTTGCGAATGCACCAGACGTACTGAAGCGACTTGTTGAAAAAGCACGCATGCTTGTTACTCCCCCCAATGGTGATATCTGATGTCTCGTGTCTTACCCGAAAATTGGGTGCCAGTTGGCGTCGACTCTCTTGAGCCGACGGCCGATGAAGTAGTTCGATCCGAACAGAGCACCCTTGTTGTTGCAGGCCCAGGTGCAGGGAAAACTGAGCTTCTTGCACAACGTGCATGCTTCCTCCTTGAGACCGGAATCTGTGCTTCTCCTAGTCGGATCCTTGCTATCTCGTTCAAACGCGATGCTGCAAAGAATCTTGGTGAAAGGGTAAAAAAAAGATGCAGTGACCAATCACGACGTTTTGACTCCTATACGATTGACTCGTTTGCAAAAGGTCTTGTCGACCGTTTTATGCCAGCGCTACCTGAGGGATGGCGTCCCAAAATTGGATACGAAGTAATGACCGGAGGAATGAATAAGGACGAAATGCGGGATTGGCTGATCAGGGCGGGTGTCCCAAGCGCACATTCGCCAGTTGATCTTGGAGGCCAATCAGATAACAATATAAAACGAACATTTGATAGGATGGCGCACGGTGAAGTGCTGCCCTATGCTGATAAGGACATCCATATACTGATTCGGCATTGGGGGCTATGTTGGTGGCGCGGGCAACTTGCCCGCCCATCAGGAAGCCCCAGCCTTACCTTCCCAATGTTGAACCGCTTAGCAGCATTGCTGCTCAGGTCCAACCCGAAATTAACGAAAGCTTTAAGAATGACATATGGATTTGTCTTTCTCGATGAGTTTCAAGACACTACTGCAGCGCAGTATGATCTAATTCGGGCTGCGTTCCAAGGGTCAACAGCAGTATTAACGGCGGTGGGCGACAGTAAACAAAGAATTATGGTATGGGCAGGAGCTATGATTAACGTGTTTAACGCCTACCAGTCTGATTTTGGTGCACCGTGTCACTATTTATCAAGGAACTATCGTTCTGCACCTGAGTTAGTGAGGATGCAACACATAATTGCCCAAACTCTCGATACAGGAACACCACCTGCGGAGGCTTCGAAAATAGATATGACCGGTAGCTGCGTTCTCAATGAGTTCAGCACACCAGAGGACGAAGCGGAATACTTGGCGATGCTGATTGAGCGAGGAATTAACAAGGAAGGAAAAAATGTTCGAGATTATTGCATCATTGTCCGACAGCGTACAGGTGACATGATTGTAGCCCTTAAAACTGCGCTTGCAAGTCGTAACATTCGCCTTCGTGACGAGTCTCAGCTTCAGGACCTTTTTGCTGAGCCTGCAGTAAAGTTTATTCTTGCCATACTTCGGCTTGCCACTAGACCGCGCGATGCCGAGGCATGGAATGTTCTCACGAGTGAAGTTGCTGCGATATTTGGTTTGGACGAGAACGATGATGCTTCTAGAATAGAGCATGAGGCTAAACGACTTTTACAATACGCAAGGAATACAGTGGGTACAGGGCAATGCACTTCAAAATTACCCTCGGCGTTGATTGCGATGATTGGAGAATCTGAATTTCGATCCGTGTATCCCCAGTATCGAAGAGGAACATACCTGAAGGACATTATCAATAACTTGACCGAAGTGTTGCAAGTCTCTGACAGCACATTCACCACACCACTTGAGGCCATCGATGATGTAGTTGGTATCGATGTTGTTCCGGCAATGACCATTCACAAAAGCAAAGGTTTGGAGTTTCACACTGTGATATTTCTTGGCCTTGAGGATTCACAATGGTGGGCATTCTCAACACAAGCAGATGAAGAAAAGCGGGGTTTCTTTGTTGCATTCTCCCGCGCCATCGAACGAGTCTACTTTACTTTTTCTGATGTAAGGGACAGCCCATGGGGTAGAAAGCAGCAACGAAGATCACAGATAGGCGACCTTTATGCCGTTTTGAAACAGGCAGGTGTGTCAACAGTAAACCACAGATGATATAGGTAATAACCCACTTGAAAAGGTATATTTAATCAGTAAATGAAATTGAAGTTGTCACTTAAGGAGTACTTGATAATAGGAGTAGATGAGGAATACCATGAAACTTCTCCACACATCCGACTGGCACCTTGGCCGCGCTCTTTATGGGCGCAAGCGATACGAGGAATTTGAGGCTTTTCTGAACTGGCTGGCGAAACTCATCGAGAGTGAAAATATCGATGTGCTTTTGGTGGCGGGGGACGTTTTTGACAATAGCACTCCAAGCAATTATGCGCAGGAGCTTTATTATCGTTTTTTGTGCCGTGTGGCCACCTCATCAAACCGCCATGTGGTTGTCATCGCCGGCAATCATGATTCGCCGTCTTTCTTGAATGCCCCGAAGGAACTTCTGGAATTTCTCAACATCCATGTAGTCGGATATGTATCCGAACAACCTGAGGATGAACTGATTGTTTTGTCCGGACATGATCATGAACCCGGGCTTATCGTCTGTGCCATCCCCTATCTCCGAGACCGCGATATACGCACTGCTGAGGCTGGCGAAAGTGTTGAGGACAAGGAGAAAAAGATTGTTGAGGGGATTAAAAATCATTACAGAAGTGTTTGTGAAGAGGCAAAGAAAAAACAGGCATCAATGGAAAGACCGGTGCCGATCATTGCAATGGGCCATTTGTTTGCCGCAGGAGGTCAGACCGTCGACGGCGATGGTGTGCGTGAGTTGTACATCGGTTCTCTGGCGCAAGTTAAAAGAGACATATTTCCTGAATGTATCGATTATTTGGCGCTGGGGCATCTCCATATTGGTCAAAGAGTCGGCGGTTCCGACTTTATACGCTACTCAGGCTCGCCATTGCCTATCGGCTTCGGAGAAGCTGAACAGGGGAAAAGTGTTATCATTGTAGAATTCTCAGATAAAACGCCCACGGTCACAAATATAGCAGTACCCGGATTTCAGGAGTTGAAAACCCTGAGAGGTGATTGGCAAGCCATTGCCCGGAACATTGATGAGCTAAAAGCAAGAAAGAGCACAGCCTGGTTGGAAGTCGTCTATGAAGGCGATGAGATAGCCGCGAGCTTACAGGAACGGTTGAATGAGGCTATATCGGGAAGCGGTATGGAAATCCTCCGAGTAAAAAATAATCGAGTGCTGGAAAGAGCGATGAAGGGTAAGGATGTGGAGGAAACGCTCGAAGACCTGGACATAACGGACGTGTTCAAGCGATGCCTTGACGCACACGAAGTTCCCGATGATCAGCGTTCGGCACTATTGGACACTTATCAGGAGATCATAGCGTCCCTGAATGAAGCAGATCCGATGGCTCAATAGGAGACCATATTATGAAGATATTGGACATACGCTTCAAAAATCTGAATTCACTAACAGGCGAATGGCATATTGATTTCACGCACCCGGATTATTCGTCTGACGGCATATTTGCAATAATAGGACCCACCGGGTCAGGAAAGACAACCATCCTGGATGCCATTTGCCTCGGACTTTACGGAAGAACGCCCCGCCTGGAAAAGGTTACAAAAAGCACAAATGAAATTATGTCGCGACAGGCAGGTGAATGCTATGCCGAAGTTACATTTGAGACACAGAAGGGCCGTTACCGCTGTCACTGGAGCCAACGTCGCGCAAGGAAAAAACCTGACGGCGAACTGCAACCGGCAAGACATGAGATAGCGGACGTACATTCAGACAAGGTGCTGGAATCAAAGATAACTCATGTTGATGAATTAGTTGAGAAGGTAACGGGTATGGATTTTGATCGCTTTACCCGTTCGATGCTTCTTGCCCAGGGAGGTTTTGCAGCTTTTCTACAGGCCCCTCCTGATAAGCGGGCACCCATTCTCGAACAGATAACCGGCACCGAAATCTATAGTTATATATCAATAAAAGTACATGAGAAAAATAGAGAAGAATTTGAAAAACTCGATTTGCTGCAATCAGAATTAAAAGGCATACGGATTTTAAATGAGAATGAAGAAAGCGAGTTGCAAGCCGGTCTGAAAGAAAAGCAAGCCCGGGAAGTTGAACTTACTAATAAATTGGATGTTACGCGCAAGGCTTTGAGTTGGGCTGAGGGGATACTGGCGCTTACGAAGGAATTGGATGCTCTGGATAAGAAAAGTCGGGATTTTGAAGAGCGTCGGAAGGCCTTTATCCCGGAGGCAAATAAGCTGGAAAAATCCCGTAAGGCCCTTAGTATTGATGGTGATTACAAAGGGACTTTTGCTTTGCGTCGCCAACAGGAAGTTGATGCAAAGGAACTTGATGGCTCATTAGCAATGATGCCTGAAAAAGTAAAGGCCAGCGCAGAAGCATTGAAAGCAAGACAGGGCGCAGAGATCGGGCTTAATGAGGGTAGAATAAAGCAAGCATCGGAAGCTGACACCATTAAAAAGGTACGTGAATTTGATGCGAGGTTGAGTGAAAAGAAACAGCAAGTTGAAGAGACAGATAAGGCGATAGCAAATATAGGGATGCAGGCTAAAACCTATAAAGACAGTATAGAAAAGACTGGTCTGATATTGAAGCAATCGCAGAATGATCTTGAAGTCGTTAATGACTACATAACGAAACACGCAGTTGATTCGGCTCTGCTGACAAATCTTACCGCAATCGGCAAATCATTTGCAACCTTAAATGATATTGAAGCAAAGCATTTAAAAGCATGTGAAAACATGTCAATCGCTGCCGGGAAAAAAGAGGCAGCCATTGTCGATTGTAAAAAAAATGAGACTGATCACGAAAATCTCCGCAAGGAATTCGAGAGAAACCAAAGTGAACTTAAACGATTAATAGATGAGAGCAGCGCCATACTTAAAGGCCGTGAGATAAGTCAATGGCGCAATGAGTTGGATGTTTTTAGAGAACGAAGCCGACTTCTGGATCAGGCTGGTGATATTATCGGACGGATCGGCACTGCGGAAAAAACACTGAAGAGCCTTGCTACAAGCCTTAAAACATCAAAAGACAGCCATGAAAAGATCTTGGATGAAATTAAATCAGCCACAGATAAAAAAGTTCTTCTCGAAAGAAATATCGAAAATATGGAGATACAGGTATCCCTGATGAGCCGTATTCGCGATCTCGAGGAAGACAGAAAAAGTCTTGAAGATGGCAAAGCTTGCCCACTATGCGGAGCGACTGATCATCCTTACGCAAAGGGTAATGTGCCTGAATTGAACAAAGCCGAAGCTGTGCTCAAGGAAACAAAGAATGAATTCAAAAAAGAATCCGAAAAGCTGAGCAAGTTGGAAGCTGATCAGGCTAAACAGGCATCGGAAATTAAACATGTTGAAAAAGATATAACGGAAAAGACAACAGTCCTTAATTCAGATAATAAACAATTAACTGACACTTTGCAGGTGTTGAGCATTACGGTTGTCGCTGAAGAATGGGCAGCTAAGGTGCGCGAAGAGCTTGCGGTTGTTCAGAAGTTAATTGTCGAAGTATCCGGCATTGTCGCTTCAGTCGAAGAAAAAAGCAAAAAGGAGAAATCTGCCCAAGTTATTTTGGAAAAGATGAGGGTGAAGGTTGAAAATTCAAGTAAAGCCTTGCAAGAAGCCAAATTCAAGCTTGAGGTTGCTGGTAGTGAGCATGCGAGACTTGTCAAAGAATATGATGATTATACGAAGCAGGCAGAAAATGCTCGTGGAGATGCGCTTAAAGATGTTGAACTTTTTGGTATTGAACAGATTCAATCCGTTGCGCTTGATGCCATACTGAAAGACCTTACACAACGTAAAAAGACTTGGGAGATGAAGCAGACAGAAAAGGCAGGTCATGAGAAAAAGATCAGTGACCTGAAAGCTGGGATCGATAAGGAAAATGCTCTGCTTGGCAGTTTTGAAAAGGATTTGACAGTAAGAGGTAAAGAGCGTGACGAGCTAATGTTACAGTATGAATCCCTATGCGCATCGCGTCGGGAACTGTTTGGCGACAGGAACCCAGATCAAGAAGAAAAGCGTCTTGCCGATACGGTTGAGCAGGCGGGTAAGGCTTTCGAAAAAACACGCGAACAATATGAAAAAATTGAAAGAGAGATAAATGCCCTGAAGGAGAAAATGGGCTTATTGAAGGGCAATATAGAACGTCGGGCAAGAGAACTTGTAGAAGTGGAAAAAAACTTGAAGGATAAAATCAAAAGGTCAGGATTTGAAGATGAGACAGATTTCCTTTCATCATGCCTCACAGAGGAAGAACGCGAGATCCTTGTTGATAAGGAAAAATCCATGATCAAGGAAAAAACTGAAATAGATGCCCGTAGTAAGGACAAGTCTGAAGCACTTGTATTGGAACGAAATAAAAATTTGACAGATCAACCTATTGAAGCGCTACAAGAAAGCCTTGGCGTTTGTGAATCAGATATGAAGCAAATCAGGCATGATATTGGCGGTATAACAAACAGTTTAAACGAAAACGAAAAACAAAAGAAGCAACAGCAGGAACGAATAAAGAGTATAGAAGACCAGACGAAGGAATACATGCGTTGGGATGCTCTGCATCAACTCATAGGGTCAGCCGATGGGAAGAAATTCCGAAATTTTGCACAAGGACTGACTTTCGAGATGATGACCACACATGCAAACCGTCAGCTCTCGAAGATGACGGACCGCTATCTTCTTGTTCGGGATTCGTCGGAACCGCTGGAACTGAATGTCATAGACAATTACCAGGCCGGTGAAATCCGTTCCACGAAAAATCTTTCCGGTGGTGAAACCTTTATTGTAAGCCTTGCTCTGGCGCTCGGTCTTTCTCGTATGGCCAGCCACAATGTCCGGGTTGACTCGCTCTTTTTGGATGAAGGATTCGGAACCCTCGATGACGATGCTCTGGAGACGGCACTGGATACCTTGGCCGAATTGCAGCAGGATGGCAAACTCATCGGAGTCATATCTCATGTCCCGGCACTTAAGGAGCGCATAAGCACGCAGATTCAGGTAATCCCAGAAACAGGCGGGCGCAGTTCTCTTTCCGGTCCTGGCTGTTTGAGAATTTGAGAGCTGTGATTATTTAGTGATAATATTTGGATAGAAGTCGCACATGTCCTTCTCCTATTTCAATTTATCACAAACACCATCTTACTATGTGCCAGCTTAACCCTAATAATTATTTTACTTTTTTTGTTCAAATGCACAATCTATATCCCGCCCTGCTTGAGGTTGGGATAGCCATGAAAAGGCTGTGAGCATATTTGTGATTCTATCCGCTGAAAAAGTGTGCCGCTTATTCCGCTAT
>Ga0209202_1000500_pt1 | contig 32232 bp, 28 predicted proteins | sample AD_UKC032_MetaG_FD_184416 | JGI IMG/M metagenome (GOLD analysis project Ga0209202, IMG submission 184416) | Active sludge microbial communities of municipal wastewater-treating anaerobic digesters from USA - AD_UKC032_MetaG (SPAdes) (version 2) | ecosystem: Engineered > Bioreactor > Anaerobic >... | reverse complement strand
CGCGAAGTTGAGAGGCGCGCCGCCCCCCAGGGGGGGCGGGAGGGGGGAAGAAAGAAGGAGGTGGAATGACGACGAACCATTAGCTTATGCTACCCTTGAAACTGTCCAAAGGATGGGGGGAAGCTCCGGAATCTGCCATGTGCGGACGCTACACAGTCACGCCCAAGTTCCCTGAAATCACTGAACGTTGGCCTGTACCCGCTGACGCACCAATCCTGCCCAAGTTTGTCCCCTCCTACAACATCGGGCCAAGCCGGAAGGTGCTAGCGGTGTGGCGGGGAAGGAGAGGCAAGGAACTGACGGCCATGCGCTGGGGCTTCCTCCCGCCGTGGGCCAAGGACCTGGCTATGGGCAACAGGCTGATCAACGCCCGTGCCGAGACCCTTACCGAGAAGCCATCCTTCAGAGAAGCCTTCCGAGACCAGAGGTGCCTGATTGTCGCGGATGGGTTCTACGAGTAGCGAAGAATCGGTAAGGAGAAACAGCCCGTTCGCATTGTCCTCAAGTCGAGAGAACTCTTCGCCTTTGCTGGGCTATGGTCGCTCTGGAAGAACCCCGAGACCAAAGAGGAAACAGTGTCCTGCGCCATCGTGACCTGCGAGGAGAACACCTTGGTTACATCGGTCCACGACAGGATGCCGGTTATCCTGGCGCGGGATCAGGAAGAGGCTTGGATGGGCCAGGAACTGAAAGGACCTGTGGATCTCTTGCCCATGCTGAGACCGTATCCCGCCGAAGAGATGGAGCTTTACCCCGTCAGCAAGCTGGTGAACGCGGCCACGGTGGATGAACCGGAACTCATAGAGCCTGTCTAGCCTGGAGGGCTGCGCCGCGCTTGTTATTTGTTCTCAGCTTGGTCTTTCGCGTCACATCCTGTGTTGGCTATAGGGAGAAAGCGAACCGCCGCCCTTGTTCTTGATTGTCTTGTTGCGTCCGAGGATAATCACAAACGAGGTCAATGATTATTTTGCTGATGCGGCGATGACAAAAGCTCTTCAGAGTCCGAGTATCCGGTTCCTCGCGCTTTGCATAGGGCTTCTGTTGGATAATCTCCTTCACCTCTACCGATTCTGGAAAATTGGCTGGACGCACATCACTGGCCTCTTCGGTCAACCCCAGCCGCTCCTGACCTCGCTGTCACTCTCGTTCTGGCCCATTGTGCTGATGTTCTTGGCTAAACCCCTTTCGCAATCCCTAGCCACACGAAAATTGCGCGTGTCGCTCTTGGGTCTGTGTTGTCTGGTATTCAACCAGGCGGCGGGCAGAAGTATTTTAAAGCTCATTTTCGACACTTGCCTGCTTGGAGTTCTATTCTTTTCCGTCATGCTGGAGATGCTCTACGAGAATAGACCTCCCCCAAAAACGGGGGGAGAAGATGCATCGTTGCTTCATAACGAGTTAATGAATCTGTTTCAAACCACTCTGATTATCATCACCTTTGTAATCGCTACTTTCGGGTTTGCCTTTGCCCCATCTTACTTGGAGAAGTACTACACGACAGACATAGGGCAACCGACAGTATGGTGGTTCAGCTTGATGACCATGTACATCACTGCATACATGATTATATTCATCTCAGTGCGATGCTGGGAACAGGCAATGAATGTGCGTATGGGGAAGAGAATTGGCCAATAGGGAGGTTGGGAGCGCCAATACATGAGTCCGAAGGTATCACTGCGCACACTGCTGGCGGCAGAAAAGCGTCAACAGCGTGAAGCCAAGAAGCGCCAGCGAGAACTTGAGCGACGGACCAAGGAGGCTGCCAAACTCTCCGCGCTTGAGCATGCCCGTCTAGAGGTGGAGACTTACGAGAACAGGCTGGATGTCCTTCTGTCCGTCCATAAGGAGCAGGCCGATCCCTGGGATTGGCCCGCACTAGCTGCTTCCTTGCCACCCATTCCGCCTCGCCGATGGTCACATAATGAGATCAAAATCCGCGAGCAGCTAGCGAGCTTAAGTTCTAGGGAGGAGACTGCGGCGGCTATACAGAAAGCTCAGCAGCAAGACGAAAGCGAGTATCAGGACGCGCAGCAAACCCACGCTGCCGAGTATGCAGAATGGGAAAAACTATCCAGCCTTGCTCGCAGGATTCTCGTAGGGGAGTATAAGGCCTACATCGAAGCCATAAAGGAATTAAGCCCATTCGCCGAGATTGCCAGCATTGGGTCATTTCTTCATTTCACGATTCACAATGAGCACCTGATCGAATGTGTGCTCCGAACTAATGGCCGAAAAGCCATCCCCTCCGAAGTCAAATCTCTCACATTATCTGGGAAGGTTTCCGTTAAGCCAATGCCGAAGCCGCGCTTCGTCGAGGTGTGCCAAGACTATATCTGCGGCTGTGTGCTGCGTGTAGCTCGTGAGCTGTTCGCCCTATTGCCGATTGATACACTCCTCATCACCGCGTCAACGGAATCCTTGGACACAAGCACCGGGCAGATGGCTGAGCGGCCATTCCTGTCTGTCGTCATCCCCCGTGACGTTTTAAGGACTCTCGACTTCGATAAACTTGATCCGTCGGACTCCATCATGAGCATGACCCATCGTGGTGATTTAAAGGCGTCACGCAAAACTGGCGATTTCGAGTTTATCAGCCCACTGATTGCTGCCGAACTCCCCCAGCCAAAAACCGAAAGCGCCGATCTCCATGCGGTTCTTGCAGCGGCGCAAGGTCTCCATGCCGAGTTGGTTAAACAGAATGCTGCTTTGAAACCGCAATCAGAAGACACTGTGGCAACTAACGGAGAACCGTGATGCCTGCCATCCTTACCATCCTCATATTGGGCCTGCTCGCTGCCCTCATAGTCTTCATCTATAGGACCCGTGAGCTTACGCGCCTCGTTGCCCAACAGCAGGAAGGGATCGCAGTCGCGAAGCAGCAATGTGAGGCGGAAATCATTCGTATCCGCAACGAAGCAGCACAGGGCGTAACAGAGGCGCAGAAACTCATCGACCAACAGGTTGCGGAAATTGGGGCGGAAACTGAACGCGTCCGTCAGCACTACGAAGATGAGGCCCGCAAAGTGATGGATGCCTCCCAGGAGCAGCTTACCAAAGCCCTTAAAGATGCCGAGCAACTGAAGAAATATGCACCCCTTCTCAATGCGGAAGAGGAGGTCCGTCGGGTGCTCGCGGATGCCGTGACAGAGGCTACCGCGCTGCGAGGCCAGGCGCAGGCACTCTTGGAACAGGCGCACACAGCAGCCGAGAGCGAACGATTGCGGGCGACTGAAAGAGCCAAGGCAATCTACGAGCAGGCCGACGCTCGGCTCAATCAGGCCACACGTGACGCAGGCCGGATCGTCGCCGATGCCGAGAAGAGGGCCAAGGAAATCGCTGGCGAAGCCCACGACGCGCTTCGTGACAAACAGTTGCTTGAACGAGCCGCAGAAGCCATGCGCAACGTTATCGAAGGTTATGGCGACCGATACATCATACCCACCCATAGCCTGTTGGACGACCTCGCTGTCGAATTCGGTTACACTTCAGCCGGAGAATCCCTCAAGTCGGCGCGCGCACAATCTCGGCGAATGGTTGAGCAGGGCGAAGCGGCAACATGCGAATACGCCGAAGCCAACCGCCGGGAAACGGCCATTCATTTCGTCATCGATGCCTTCAACGGTCGCGTAGATGCCATTCTCTCAAGGATCAGACGCGACAACTATGGCGTCCTGGAGCAGGAGATACGAGATGCGTTCAGTCTCGTGAACCTGAATGGCAAGGCTTTCAGAGATGCGAGAATTCTCCCAGCATACCTTGACGCTAGACTGGCTGAACTCAAATGGGCCGTCGTGGTGCAGGAATTGGCCCGTAAACAACTTGAAGAGCAGCGCGACCTCAAGGCGAGACTCCGCGACGAGGAGAAGGCTCGCAAAGAGCGTGAAGAGCAAATGCGTCAAGCGGCGAAGGAGGAGGAACTCAAGAAAAAGGCCCTTGAGGAAAAGGAGCGGGAACTTGCCGATGCTAGGCTCGCGTATGAGCGTGCGGCGGCCGAGGACAAGGCCAAGTGGGAGCAGAAGATCGCAGGTATGCAATTGGCTAACGAAGGCCTCCGCCAAGACCTAGCTGCTGCCACAGAGAAGAAGCTCACGATCGCGCAGCAAACGAAGAAAGGGCACGTTTACATTATCTCTAACGTTGGCGCTTTCGGTGAGGGAATCTTCAAGATTGGCCAAACACGCCGTCCCAACGCACAAGAGCGCATCGACGAACTCGGCGACGCGAGCGTCCCCTTTGAGTTTGATGTTCATGCATGGATTGAGAGCGAAAACGCCCCAGCGCTCGAACACAAACTTCAGAAGTGTTTCCTGGCGATGCAGCTTAACAAGATCAACTCGCGCAAAGAGTTCTTTCGTGTATCCCTCAAGCAGATTCGTGAGGAAGTTGACCGGCTCAAGCAGGGAGAAGAGTTCACGGTAACCCACTGGACAGATATGGCTGCGGCAACCCAGTACAGGGAAAGTCTTGATATCGAAAGCGATCCTCAGAAGCTGGAGAAATGGCTCAAGCGCCAACAAGCTCTTGCTGACCGTGAACTTCGGCTGGATACCCTCCGCCTGTCACTTGCAGACATCACAGAGCCTGAAACGGAAGAAACCAATCCTTAACAATCACAGGGCGTCTTCCTCCCGGGCAATGATAGAAGTTCAATCGGAAAATCTTCCTCGGAATTGGCAGTGATCGCATGGGGGATCAAAAAGAAGGGGCGCGATCCAAGAGAATCGCGCCCACATTCCGAGCATTACGGCTCCTTGCGAACGCCCTTAAATGGTTTGGAGTCCGCCTTCCGGTCCATGAAGCGACCAGAGTCAGAATCGCGTTTCACCCAATCCCCGCTGCGAGGATTAAATGTTTGCGATCTGTCGCGAACTGCACCGCGCCGAGCGTTGTCTCCAACAGGCTTATTGATAGCCATAGGACACCTCTTACGTGTGTTCGCCGGAACATCTTGACCATGCCATTGGGGAGGGGTAGGTTAGCTCTGCAATTGAACTGGCCCCTCTGGCTGGTTACCGCTTTGGGATCCGGCAGATTCCTTTGCGGTATTGTATGGAAAGGGTGGCCAAAACCACCCTCTCTTTTTTCTGTGAAAGAACTAAGCCCGCCATTGAGCGTACGGGTGCTCGATATCCTCAGTACTCCCTTCGGTTCCTAGTAAAAAGGCCGCCATTATGAGGCGGCCCAAACCACAATACCTTGGGCCAATCGAGGCCCTCATCATGATTTCAATACAGCACCTTGTATGCCATCGAAATTACTAGCTGGTCGGTGTATTGTCTATCACTCTGCCAATTCCGGTATTACACAGGAAAATCAGATTCCGAGGGGATCTTCATCGCGACAGAACCAGGGCCACATTGGCGCGTCAAGACGGCACAGTGGGCCACAATGACTCAGCGGTCTTGCCGGGAGGCAGACTAAAGGAATTATGGTGACTTGGGAACGCGGGACCTGAAACAGCGTCTTCGTCCACCACTCCCTCTTTTCACGGGGCCGGTCTGCGAGGCCACTATTTTAACGTCCTTTGCATTTCCCTGCATTTTCGTGCAGGAGCCAGTCAAGGAGAAGATGGCAGAAAGAAAGCGGTTTGCTACTCCTTATAAAGAGGGGCGGGAGCTTGCTTGAAGGTGCAAACAAGCGAAATGCCGAAGAAATATCATGATTTTCTATTCTGCAGATGTTTCGGCTCGTGTAGATATTGCGACAGGAATTGTGTAACATATTGATAGCGGCCAGGTTAGACTGAAAATCCGTGTGTCGTCGGTTCGATCCCGACTCTGGCCACCAGCTTCATTTTCTCCACCTCTCATTCCAGCCTTATTTAACAGGGTTATTCTTGCTGTTGAGCCGCTTGAAGGTATGTCCCGCCGACAGGGCTCTTTTTCTGTCAAAAAGCCATGTGGCCGAATTTGGGGCCAAAATGTTTTTTGCAGTCGTGTGCAGGGGTAGGGGCCAGAGGTAGCTCTACGAGTCTCGCCGCCATGGAATTTTCAAAGCTCCTTCCACGCCGTAGCTGTAAGGATGCTGCGCCGTGGGTGGCGTGACTCCAATAGGCGTTTTTCCGCCTAGGAAGCCATCCAAGCCATTTTTCCCTCCAGAAGCTGCCTTGGATGCCCCGCCGAGCCTGAAGGCTGTAATAAAGGCGTGGTACAGCTTTCGGCGCTTGGATATGGACTTGGGGACGTAGCCGGGCCAGACGGCGGGCAGCCTACACAATTTTGATCTTGGCCACTTCCGCATCGATGAACGGCTGGCAGAGGTGTGCGTAGTGTTTCTGGAGCACCGTGGACGCGGGGGTATGCCCAATCATCTTTTTGATCGCATCCATGTTCGATCCGCTTTCAATGGCTCTGCTGCAAAAGTAATGCCGGAAGGTATAGGGCGTGAAGCCTGTCAACCCCGAGCTGGCAACGGCTCTCTTGAAGTGCTTCGGAAAGCCTTTAGACCGAAAGGCAGGGCGGCGCGGATGGAAGAACACCCAGTTGTGAGGCTTCCCATCAGCAAAGACCTGCTCCCATTCAGTTTTCCATGACAGCAGGATGGGGCGGAGTTCCGGCAAGATGTTGACCGCCCTGAATCGTCCAGTCTTGAGGTCATGCTCTTGTTTGGGACGCACGAGGATCTGCATCCTCTTGAAGTCGATATCGTCCCAGGAGAGGTGGAAAGATTCGCTGGGCCGCATCCCTGTGTACGCCATCAAGGCCATCCAGCAATAGACTTGGGAGCCTTCTGCTTTTCCGGCTTCAAGCAATGCCCTCATCTGCTCGGGGTTGGGAACCGGGCGATCACGAAGAACTTCCTTCAGGTTTTTGACTTCTTTAGCCGGATTCTGAAAAGCGTAATCTCTCTGCATCGCAAACTTGAACAGGTTGCGAAGGGTGATGAGTTCAAGGTTCACGGTCCTGTTGGCCATGCCTTTTCTTTTCCGATCCTCCACGTACTTTTGAACATCCGATACTGCGATGGATGTCATGGGAGTCTTGCTGAAAAAGCCCAAGAGAGGGGGCCTCCGTGTCTTTTCACCGGCTATCGTGGACGCGGCACAGTCGCAGGCACGGTATTCCAGGTACTCGCTGAAAATCTCGGCCAATGACTTGTTTCCTTTGCCGCGAAACACCTTCCCTTCAATAATCACATCGTGCTTTCGTTTGGCTTCAGCAGCACTCGCGCGGCCCTTGGTTAGAAATCCTCCCTTACGATACCGTTGCCCCCTATGCCAAAAAGAGTAGTACCAGACGGGACGAGCCCGTTTATCCAGATGGTCCTTCCGTTGCCACACACTCATGATCAAATCTCTCCGCTCTTGGTCTTGTTGAACCATGCTTCCAAATCAGATTTCTTATAGATATTCGGGGAGCCGTGCAGGTAAGGGATCTCTTTGGTGTGCAATAACCAGGACACGCTTTTCCGTAGATATTTTGCTGCTTCCGCTGTCGTCAGATACTCGTAGTCGGTAAAGTTGACCGTACTTTTGGCTAGGGATACCGCCGGGTGGTGAGCCCGGCCAAGATCTTTCTTCTCCCCTTCTGTTGGCCTGTCTGTAGGTGCCGTCTCATCAGTGGATTCATCCGAACTCGACGACGAATAAGCCACTTCCGAGGTCGGCTCCGGCACAGGTGCGGGCGGGGTGATGATGTACTCTTTCGCCGTGACTAGAGATTTATTGGATGACCTGATAGAGTATTTTACCGGCAATTCTTCCAACGTGGCGTAGCCGTAGTGAGCCTTGATTTCTGGAGCCATGTCATATGTTGCCACCCATTTGTCTCGTCCACGGAGGACCTCGGCCAAGACTTTGTGCTGCCCCGGCTGGAAATAGTTCCGATAGAGTGATGGGCCTGCTTTGACATAGGGCGGATCGATGAAAAGGACGGCATCTTTTGGAGCTTCACGGATAAGCTGGATGCCATCTTTGCAAAAGACCTTGGTTCGCCCTCTGAGTAGTTTGCGGGCCTCGATGCATTCGGCGATGATTCTTTTGCGATTGAACCTGTCCCCGATACGGCACTTGCCATCCTGTCCATATCCGCCAAGAGGGCCAGAATTTGCCATTCCGCTGAACGTGCAATGGTTATAAAACTGTGCAAGGTAGGCCCGCACCACACAATCCTTTGGCGGATGGTTGCGGAGGGTTTCAAAAAAATCTATGGATGGTTCCTGGCCGAGAAGGTGAACGAGCTGCTGGGACTCCCAGTCTGAGCCATGAGCCAGCACGTGCCAGAACGCCGATACGTCTTCATCTAGATCGTTCAGCCAGATTTCAAGGCGCGGATAGTCGCGGGTCACGCTCAGGGCTACGCTGCCACCCCCCACAAACGGCTCGACGTACAAGTGGGCATCATGCAACAACGGGTCGAGCTTTTCTCGGATTGAACCGATAAGTTTATATTTTCCGCCGGGGTATCGAAAAAGGGAGAGGTGCTTTTTCACGAGGCACCTCCCAGATCAGTCTGATCCTGCTGTTCAAGCCACTCGTGGTACTCAGCTTCGGCCCACTCATCTGGCATATCCCAGTATGGCTCGCTGTACGGATTGCTGATACGTGGCCGGAATACCACAATGGCCACAGGGAATGGAGCCGAGGCATCCGCGCCCGCAAATTTCAGCCGCCCCTTTGGGAACCGAATCTCTGTTGCCTTGGCTGCGTACCGATGCCACCAGTCTGTATCCACTCGGGCAGGGACCAAAGCCACGACTAGGGCAGCATGATCTCGGCACTCCGTATAGGCCTTCTTCATCCACGTTGGAAGGTCGGGACCATAGGGTGGATTCATGAAGACCCGCTCCTCCTCCCATGACTGCGCCAATCCGTCTTCCGCTGGGGTGTAGTGCTTTTTGCATTTGGCGGTCTCGTGGGCGCAGCAAGGATCGAGCGTAAACTTAAACTCCAGATCCAGATACTCGTACCACTGCGGCGGGGTAGCCCAGCTATTGTTACCGCTACTGGTCAGGACTTGCCGTGCGTGTTCTGCTGCTTTATCTCTGCATATTCTTCTATCTGCAACTGCATTTGCCAGGGTTTCCCCGGCGGGGTTTGACTTCTTCATTTGTTCTCTCCGATCTTATTTCTTGTTTATTTCTTTGCCTCGCTCCTTTTTGATGATTGAGGGCTTGGTTAATTCATTTCCGATGATCCGACTTACTATGCTGCTGGGTTTACATGATGGGCCTCCTTCCTATTCTGCAGGTACTGAACTGTATTTTCGCACCGCTCTCGGGCGATGTCCGCGTACTTCTCATACAGGTCTATCCCGATAAATCTGCGCCCCAACTTGAGCGCGACCTCGCCAGTGGTGCCGGTGCCGCAAAACGGGTCCAGCACTATCCCCGGCGTCCAGCCCTTCTGGATGTTGTTCCAGCCTGTTGATGTTGGGTATTTGGCCACATACTGCCGGCCACAATCCTGACGCCCCGAACTCTGCTTGGTTCCGCTCGTGTATTTCCCAATCTTCCTGCTCCGCCCGCGTCCCTCGTCATATGGGACCATTTCGACAATCCGCGTTGGCAAGGACCCATCTAGATTTACAAACGGGGGACAGGACATGGCGATAGGGCGCTCCACCAACTCAACGGGGTAGGCCGCAAAATGGCTCTCCCTTGTTTGGCCCATTGGTATCTGCCAAACGTTGTGCGCGGCCCTACCGTTAATTGCTGTGCCCACCCGCATCAGGTCGGAGGGGAGGTAGGGGCTCGCCTCCAGGCCAGCACGTGGGATTCGCACGGCACAGGCGTCAGCCCAGGCTTCTCTGCTACGGGCAAATCGGAAAAACAACTCGTATCCATTGCCGTTGAGCCGGTTTGGCGCGGGCTCCGGCATGGCGTTACCGATGGTGCTGCCGTCAACCAGATCCACGACCTTGGCCCAGACAACGGAGTCGAGCAGCAGCCAGCCACGTTTTTGCATTTCAATGGAAAATCGAGATGGAAGGTTTAGCAGGCCGCCATCACTGCCGCGCTTATCCCCCAGGTTTACCCATACGCTGCCACGGGGATGGAGGGGGGTGGCGTCTAGGAGGTCGCACAGCTCGGTCAGATAACTCTCGGCACCTTCTTCGCTGCCGATATCTTTTTGGGATGAGCCGTACCTGCGCTGGCCCCAATACGGCGGACTTGTTACGACTGTATAGACCTGCGGGAGGGTCTTGACAATCTTGCGGGAGTCGCCAGAAATAATCTGAAAACTAGACTGCCCAAAGTATTTGCTGGCAGGCTGTTCATCTGTCAGCTCTCTGCGTTTGCGATCTTGACCGCAATCAACCTGGTATTTATTCGTTTCTGAATCTGCATAACTGACAACTTCGCGACATATTGACATATTTATTTTCCATTTCTTTTCCTTTTGTTGCTGACCATTGCCCCCGCTACTTGTCGAGGATTTATCTGCCCTCGGCTAAAAGGCTGGGTTGGGGGTTTCGCCCAGGCCCTAAAAGTCAAACTGCTTTGTTCAAATATTCTCACGGCTCAATCTCATCAACAGCGGCCCAATTATCGTTATTAGTATCTGTAACATCCATATTAATAGCATCTGAAAATCACTCTCACCTTCCATTACTATTATACCCAAAAACGAAGGGAAACAAAAGTCGATAACTGATATATCTTTGTTAAATTCTGAAAGTACTGATAATTCTACGGAGCTACTAAAACCAACAAAACAGTACGTGAAAACCGAAGACTGTTGATTAAACAGCCTGTAGCGGCCCTGCAAATTAATACACCCCCTTTCCGGCTCATGATATCAACCGGCAATTAATTTTGAATTGTAAGACATAATAGACCCGGTTCTGCAGGGGGGGGGGGGCCTGAAAATAATGCAAAACAAGGGACCCCTGCGCTACTAATACTTGTCAAATAGGATGGGGGGCCGCTGTTACTAGCTGGACCCCGGAAGGTTAGACAGGTTAGGCCGGTTAGACGGTTAGGCTGCTATTCACCCAGCCCGGAATGGAATAGCTTACAAACGTACTGTCTAACGTCTAACTACTACTAATACATCTATATATACTAAGAAATAAGCCATATTCTGGTTAGACATCATTTCGGCCTAACGTCTAACCAGGCGGGGCTAGATCACCAGAATTGCCCCCGCCGGAAGGGGAAATGGCCCTGTAGACCCGCCCCGTAAACTCGATAAACCCGCGTGCTACAAGTTCTCCCAGAATCTTAAGCCTATAGTCCGCAGTGGTGCCGCGGTGCAGGTTTCGAGATATGACGGCCAATGTAACGCCTTCAGGGCTTCTTTTGATGAATTGATAGAACCTCGAACACATTGATTCAAAGCGTTGGTCCTCGGTCGTATCGGAGACTCCATCCAAAACTCGCTCCGCCATGCTGTAAAACCACCTGATAATGATGGCTGCTCGATCCCAATGCTGCTGTTCGAGAATTGGCAACTTTTGGTGAAGGTCCGTCGTTGAGGCTGCCAGCAGGACAGCGATTCGTGGCCCATATTCGTTAACGTAGCGTTTCCAGATGCTGGGGAATGGGGCATTGCTGTTTGCAAACTCAAGATAAAGCTCGTTAAGGTATAGATCCTGCACTGATATTGACCCGCGTATCCGCTTGAATGAACAGATCGCCTCAAAAACATCTTCCGTGTAGAATGTTGCTGTGGATGGGCGATGGTGTTGACCTTGCGGGACTGAGCTGATTAAAAATCGGGATAGGAAACCGGAGTGAATCATTTGGGCACTTGCGTATTGGGACAGGACCTCCGGTTGAATATTCGCTAGGATGGATGGATAGCAGTAATTGGCTTTTCGTTCCTGCGAATTCTTGCTTCTTTTTGACAAACAGACCTGAAAATATCCCTTGTTAAACGCCGCCGTCATCCACGAGGAAGCACCATGTTGCCAGTGCCGCGTGTCCAACCACGGGCCGAACTCGCTAACCAGCAGCAATCCGCCGCCTTTTTGAACAAACGTATCACACAAACCCTCCGCAGATCCCGCGTTGCCCACAGAAATACCGAGGTCAAAGGCCATATCCGATTCTATATTGCCGATATCTTTGCCAGTTCCACTTGGTGCAACAATCAGGCTCCAGATATTACAGACCTGGCCCCTGGCTGTGTTAATTACGAATTTTGCAAGATTGACCCCATGCCGAATCTCGCTTTCGGATTGCGGATCATAGTCCTCGATGGGTTGGGCCAGGGCCGCACCACACAGGGTAATCGCCTTGGGGAGTGTCATCTCAAGCGGAAGGGGCGGCGTGGTGACGGATTCAAGGACCTGTACGATGGTTTCCAGCCGAGTTCCTGCAATCGCCTTTCGGACATCTTCCGTTGTGACCAATTCCCACGAGGGTCTTTTCAGCATGTCATCGCTCGGCAATACGGACTGCGTTTGGGCCTTACTGCGTTCAATAGCCGAGTAGATCCTGCTCATGATTCACCTCCAGCGAAATCCATGAGCCGGTGTGTTTCTCGGTCCAACTCCCAGAGATCTGCCGACATCAGGGTCAAATCATTCAAATCTTTAATTTTATCTCCATTGGTTTTGATGAGGTCTGAAAGGTCAAAACACTCGACGGAATTGCAGATGGGTTGCAGTTGATGTTCCCACTTGATGGCTGCCTCGTAACCAGCGCTGTCCATGTGCGGGAATATCCGTACTCGTTTGCCAGAGAAGAGCGGTAAGGCCTCGTTGTGAATATTGACGGATGCCGAGGAAAGTAGGACGGGAGCGACTATATTTTCCATTTCTTCCTCCCAAATAAAATGAAATGCGGCCAAGAAATCAGGTCCCCCTTCGACAAGAGCTATTGCCGGAAAATCCTTGGCTTCCGTCAGTCCAATGGGCCAGGATGCAACCGAGCCCGCCAGCGTTTTTGATTTTGGCCCGCCGCTTAAGTGCTTCCAGACCTTTCCGTCCATTCTTCGAACCAGCGCACAATTCCGGTCGCGCTCACACAGAACCCACGCCCGCGCCAGTTCATTCTGATCCTTTACCGTCGTGAACCAGAGGAGTCCACGGTCCTGTGCTAGTTGAGCGGCCTCGGGAGTCAGGTTCCGAAGGCTCGCCAGGACTTGGATGTCCTTGCTCGTGCCCCTGGTGAACTCTGGCCATTTACCTTTCGGGGCTTGCTGATGGGTGCTAATCCCAGCCAGCTCCACGAATCTCTTAAACGCCTCTTTTCTTGAGAGATTTGCTGCGCGGGCCAGAAAATCAATGACATCTCCTTTCTCGCCTGTTGCGAAATCCTTGTACCTTTTACCGTTGTCGTAGACGCTGAACGACGGGTTCTTGTCTTCCCGAAACGGCGATTTACAGGACTTGGTGGGTTTCCAAGCCGGGTAATAAGTCCGTGCAATGTCGTAAATCGTAACTCGATCCTTTGCTTGCTCTATTTCAAACCAGCTCAACTTGTTCATTATTTCTCCTCTATTATATTTACCTCCGTGGTTGTGGTGGGTTCTTCAGACATGATTCATCGATATCCAAACGACGGAATTGTTTATCCTTTTGGAACTATTCAGCAGGAGTTAAGTCGGCCAGTATCGAAATATACTGTACGAGACAACTCCATGTTCCGGTTGTTCACTCTCCAGCAGGTCCTGAACCGACCTGCTTTTTCTTTTTCCTTTAAATGCCGTCTTCTTCCACTTTCACCCCCTTCTTTTTTAAATGCTCAACCATTACATCCCTGACCAGCGAACTAACCGTCTGGCGTTGAGTCCAAGCCAAGTCGCAGATATGTTTGTGAACGCTGTCTGGCCACCGAACGGTCAGGCCATTACGTTTTTGTAATTCTTGTTTTATTCGATTCATTTCAACACCTCCTCTCTAGTTTACGTATTATAGTCACTTATTTCTGAAAACGATTCTTAGATTCCTTTATTTATTTTAAGAGATTAAATAGTGCGTCTGTTTTCCTTCGGGTACGGAACGAAATGGGGGAAGTAAAAGTAGCGCAAGTGGGGCTTGGGCCATAGGCATCCCCTCAGATCCGGGCGCGCGCTCACCGGCATGGGGAGGAGATCGGGGGAACCGTGGGCATCAACTCCAAAAGTATACAAAAAGCAGCAGAGAGAGCTGGAAAATATAGCTATAGGCCCTTGATGCAATGGCTCCACGACAACAGGATACTCATCTGCACGAATGAATCTTACCAACAAGGTATGAGAACACGACAATACCGTGTAAATATCGCCCTCTTGCTGTTTTTATGTGGTTTTCAGGCAGAAGAACTGGATTGGAGCAAGGTGGATGGCCGGAGCGGAGCGGATTCACAGGCTGGCGACATGCATCCAGAGCAGGCTGTTATTGGTGCAGAGGGCGATTTTGCTCAAAGAATTTCGTGAAGAAGTAATAGTAGCGCAAAGAGCCCAACGCCATAGGCTGCCGCTAAGATCCAGGCGCTTGATCACCGGCGAGGTCGGCAGGACGGGCTGCGCTACTATTACTTTCCAAAGAATTGGCCCTTGCGAGGTCGAAAAAGCTTGAAGAAAGGCCTGGACTTTGCTAAATTTACACCATGAAAATTGAATGCGAAGCCAATCTAGCTGCTGATACCCAAGTTCTCGACCCCCAGGATGAGCCAGGACAAACGAGGAATTGTTTAGAACTGTTGATTGGGGGTCAGGACAGGCAGGACAATCTGGAACGCCTACAGAGCCTTATAAGCCTGTTTAACCTGTCACAAGCGGACTTGGTACATGCCACAGGATACAGCCGAGCCTTTGTTTCTCGCTTACTGGGGGGAACGATGAAGGCCAGCCCCGCGTTCTGGGCCAAGCTCAATTCAAGGCTGTTGGATGTGCTTACCAGGACTGGGACCTGGTGCACCGTGTTTAAGGTGTAGGGCCTGTCATGCTTACGTGCCGGATAGAGCCGTGGTTGCGGACTTGGCTGCCGGACGAAGCAGCCGATGGGCTTCACGAGCACTTCGACATCATCCCTAAAGTCAAATCCTTCGAGGGCTTTTTCTTTTCGCCGCGCCTGAACTTCTTCGTCGGCGTCAGCGGATCTGGACGTACCCGATTGCTCGAAAGGATGAAAATAACCAGCGGGCTCCCGAACCTGCCCGTCCTGCCGTCCATGGCCATTGAATCGCTGAGTCTGGGGGAGATTGTCTTTGCTGTCGGGCTGCGCTTGCTGGAGTCCATGCCAACCAGCGCGGCGTTACTGTGCGACGACTTGTGCCACATGCTTGATGACGGTCATCTCGGGGAACTCCTCCAGAAAATGGCCAAGAGCGGGAATCAGGCGATCATTACGGTGACGCCGGGGGAGTTGGAGCGGGTAGAGAGGTTGATGCGGGAGATGGGCGTCAGCGAGTACGAAGTCAACTGGCTGGCATAAAGGTGGGGCAGCCGAGCTTCTCAACACCTGCATGATTTCTTCCGAGAATCACATTTCCCTGTATTCTCCCGCCGGTCATCCCTGATAAGTCGGTTTGCTTTTATCCAGCTTGTCCTGTAGCGCCAGGAACACTCTTCGGGAAGTGGGGATGCCGTAGTATTATCTTGCGGCACGATGCCCCTTCGGTTAGCCTTATGCGCATAGCAAGGAGGTTATGTCCCATCCCAGTCGAGGGCAAAATTGTAGCTGGGCCGGGGATTGTAACGGTTGATACATATGGCGGCCGCAAATCAGATGATCTGTAAGCTGTGTCATAAAGACCGAGTGCTGAGAAACTCGCATATCATCCCCGAGTTTGTCTATCGGCCAATGTATGACGAAAAACACAGATATTACGAAATATCTACCGATCCAACTCGACCAATTCGACAGAAACAAAAGGGAATCAGGGAGCCTCTGCTGTGTCAAGCATGCGAAACCCTCTTGAGCCGACACGAAAACTATGTTCGGCGATTACTCTATGGAGGAGTTGGCTTTATCGGCGCAATGCATCGAGATCAGTATAAATTATCAGGTCTATATTACAGCCATATAAGGCTTTGCTACTTATCAATATTGTGGAGAATGAGCATTTCGTCCCTCCCTCTGTTTCGGAGCGTAAGCCTTGGGCCTCATGAAGAAATCATCAGCACAATGTTAAATGCCGAAAATCCTGGCGAACCAGACGAGTACGGATTTGTGGGAATTGTGCCCGTTATCAACCGAAAGATATTTGCAGATCTGATTCTACAGCCGGAATCTATTAAGCATGGGGGCCGTCGTATATATCGGGTTGTAATCGGGGGTATTCTGTTTCTGTTCCTTGTTCCGAAGCCCGCCGATGGATCTGATGCTCAAAAGGCATTTGTTCAGCCTGATGGGACGTGGGTGTTGATCGCGAGAGATATAAAACGAATCCCGTTTCTTGATCAATGGCTGGAAGGTGCCGCGAATAAGACTTAATTTTGCGAACAAGGGCTTTCAGGTCAACTGTGCTCGCGGGGGGGCGCTTGAGAGGTTTGCCTATTGCTTGGCGTTGCCCAGAGAGGTGCAATAAAATGATCAAGGTATATGAGCGCATCTTTGTTGGAACAGAAGCCGACTGTCGGAATGGCGATGGAGCGTGGTGCGTGGTCCATGCTTGCAAGTCGCCATGCCATCAGAGAGCCGTAAGATATCGCGGCAACCTGCCTAACACGCACCCAAACTACCTTGTGCTTGAAAATGAAAACGACTTATATCTTAACATTATTGACCCTCCAGTTCCTCTCTTCAAATTGGACATATTCACGCAATTCATCAGTTATGCCTATAATCATTGGTCAACAGGTCAAAACATCCTAATCCACTGCAATCAAGGTGAATCGCGTGCGCCTACCCTTGCATTGCTACTGATGGCGAAACGCCTTAACGTATTGCCTGCCGCATCCTATCAGGAGGCGACCAAAGCATTCATGTGCATTTATCAAGGCTATAAGCCTGGTCGGGGTATTCAGACATTTCTTATACAGAACTGGGATATAATTGGTTAAGGAGCCTACATGGCGTCCGAGAACGACATATTTCGCAAGGCGCAGATAAGGCGGGCACAGCCTGGGAGTACGATGAAGAAATGAAACGACTTATTACTGCGCTCAAGATGATAGGGTGGCAAAAGAGACGCGCTGAATTCTTCTCCATTGCCCTGGCCTTTTCTGTGTCCCTGGTATCATTGCTGTTTTCATGGCAGGCGAACCGACAAGCATATGTACAGGCGCGTCCATATGTCTCTCTAGATGTCGTCCCGGCTGAAAATGGGCATTACTTAACGGCAATATGTGATGGGACAAATTATATCCTCACGTACAAGATAGTATTTAATAACTACGGGCAGACGCCGGCTGTAAATATAACGTTGCCGGAAGCGGTCGTGACGGGTAGAGACGGCAAGCAGAAGCCCATTTCATCGCCAGTACGTGAAAGACCCCATCCGGCTGCTCTTGCTGCTGGAGCGGGTTACTCGTGGATGGCGGCTTACATTATACCTATTCGCGACAATGACCCGCAAACAGTCAAGAAAGTGAATTCGGGCCAACTTGGCATGGATTTCAGGGTGGCCGTAAATTATGAAGGTATCGGAATGAAAGGAGCAGAGTATTACACATATCTGTCATGTGAAGTCTATTCCGACAGGCGCGTTCTCAAGAGCACATCGTTTAAATAATGACTGGCAGCATGCAGATCGATAGCAATAACTGCGAAAGGCGGAAGCGACTTCCCAAGCGCAGACTGCGTATCCTTCAAATACTAAAGAGGCATAAGGCGGCATTTCAAGTGATGTCTATTGTTGTGACGCTATTGATATCGTTCGCTTCGCTGGCTATATCATTTCAAGCAAACAAGTATGCCATGCTTCAAGGGAGGCCCTATGTCACGCTAGAGGTCATTCCCGTTAATAATCGCTTCTTGTCAGCAACTAAAAAAGACAATTCTTGTTTTGTCGGATACTCGCTGAAAATGAAAAACGAGGGCAATACCCCAGCCATTAACATCTTGTTCCCGGATTCAGCCGGTGTTGGCAAGGATGACCATGGGGAAACGATTCGGCGAAAGTTTGCAGCAGCGCCACAACCAATCGCTCTTGCTGCGGGCGAAGAATATACTGGCGTAATGGGCCTCATAATACCGGTGGATGGTGTAAATACCAATATTGATGAGAGGGTAAATCAGGGGGATATTACAATAGGGATTGATCTTGTAATCGAATACGAAGGACTCACATCACGAGGTAAGAAATACCATACCGGAATAGGCTGTAAAATAAGCGCTACAAAACTGCAACCAATAGGGCAGGCTCTTCATTAGGGACGCATACGATTGACTGCAAATAACAGCATGACAATAAATCAATCACCTGCTATCAACTTTATAATGCGACATAAGTTATAAATCATAATGGGCCTCATGCGGGCAGAGAAGATCGAGAACCTATCGGGGCCAAGTGTTGAGCCTGCGAGTGATGGAATCGCAATCCTCTTAAGTGCCTGTCGTCATAGATATCTGCGTGGGTAGCTACTGGCGAATCAGGCCGTTCGTATTCTCACAGGTGACGCGCTACAAAGGCTGGGTTTATATGGATCGCCCGCCTCCACTCTAGCCTCTACCCCCAGCCCAGCATCTTCCTACGCGCTCACGCACACACTGTCCGGGAATACCGTAGCTATATATTCGAACTCCATGAGGGTGCTCGGGCGTTTGTGCCGATGCTCCCAGAGAGGGAATGATGGCCAAATTATCCGGTCGGGCAGGGCATTACAGAGGCTGGAGATTTGCGGGTCCAATCTGGCAAGCATCAGTATTTTGGAGACAAGCGTTTGATCCCACAGAAGGTTGTGCATGCCAGCGAAATTGGCCGCCAGTGCTACAACTGCCTCGTCTTTCGTAAAAGGCTGCATGGGCAAAACGCTGCTTATCTGGTGCTTCTCGTCACATCGGGGAATTCCGCTGAACCGATTGTTCCAGATATCTTCAACCCCCAGCTCGGTCATCGTGTGATTATTCAGCGGGATGCAGAGGGCCAAAAGCATAATAGACCAGACCCACTGGGCGCAGGAAACCATCGGCAAGGATGATGTGTCGGCCTCCGTATTTACATGGAATAGCAGGACTGCCAAGCGGCGGAGAGCCTCTACATCTGGGAAATCAGCCGGGTCGCTTTCCATGTCGGCGTCATCATTCACCAGGTTGGCCAGCGTGTAGATTAGCGTCCAGCCGCTCACTTGCTGTTGATATATCTCGTTAAGCGGGAATGCGGGCGCAGTGGGCCGAAATAGATGGAACTGGCCGCCTTTCTCGCGCCGCTCAGGTTTAGGATCTGGGCATGGAAGAGTTGTAATGACTTTGCATTTTGCAGCCGTTACCATCTGAACTAGTACTCCGTCACGCCTTGCCATTATATCGTTATGCCAACAGCGCTGCCGCTTGGCTTTCCGTTCGTTCATCTCTGTAGATTCAAGATAAACAATAATGTCACCGGCCTCGGTGATATTTGGCATTTCGGAAATGGGCTGTACGTTTATGACGCCACCTCCTTTTGGACTGATTATGTCCACCGGAGTAGCTGCTGGGCGGCCAGTAATAGCGGCGATCTTGTCGGCCAACCCGGGGAGCGCAGCGGCCGGGTTCACAAAACAGAAATCTCGGCTATCAACGCCCAGGTAGTCTTTGCTTAAGGTCCATTTCTTCATAGACGGCTCCCTGAGTTGCAGCTTACTATTTCAGATATTTGCGGGCATGACACGATATGCGCCCTCCCTGTTGAATGCAGTATAGCAACACGCACGGGTTTATCAAGTCAGGCGAATATCTTCAGTTATTGTAGTAACTGATCCTCCTGCAAAGTGTTCCGAAAACCCGGCTATTTATCGGTTTGTTCTTGCCGCTACGCCATGTCGAGTTGTAGCCTATCGTCACAGGGAGTTGCTGGTCTGGCAGGGACATCAGGAAGCCAGATCGTTTACAAGGGCCACGCTATCAAGTAAGGGGGAATTATGAGCAACCGGGCTTATGCCAGGCAGATTCTCAATAAGGTGCTTGTTATTGTTACGGGGCTCTTGGTGTGCGGTATTCTCTTAACTGCCGTGAGCGTGGTCAAGAGCCCTGTCACGCCAACAACTGCAAGTGCATCGGTCAAGGCCGCGCAATGGACGCTCCGAATGTCAACAGGTGTCCCGGGCCTCATTCTTGTCACTCTCGGGGTCATTTGCTTTATTCTGCTTCTCATCAAAATACCCGTGAAAGAGATCTTGCAGGGAGGCGCTGGCCCGAACAAGTCTATTGAAACCATGGGATATAGAACGGCTGAATCCAAAGATACGAGCCACAAGATGCCGCTTCTAATATACTGGATTCTCGGAAAACGGATGGGGATCATTCCAATAGAGAAGGGCGAAGAAAATAAGTGATGCTGTTGATGGGAGGCTATCAGTCAGGTCGGGAGAAAAAGGAGAATCCAATGCCACATGTAGTTTATGAGCTGTTTCTTCGGACGGAACAAGGGGTCAAGCATTTGTTCGGGGCACCTCTGGGTGGAAAACTTGGGGGAAGAGCCAATGCCGACTACGCGCTGAGATTCGCTAAGGATACCGGGGCCTACAAGATCGAGGTCGGGTTCGAAGATAATATGGTCTGCTATGCGCTGTTTCAGAAGAAGCAGGGCGGGGAGATTGAAAATATCGACATCAGGCGATGGCTCCAGGTGTGCGCGGACAAATCGGAATGGGCGGATGTGACGCCGACGACAACGAGCCAGCAGTCGAAGACGCCTGTGTATGCCACAAGCGCCTACAGGGATTACGAATATCGCGAGAAAGATGCCGGTGGAGCTGTGGCGCGGTCTTTCTACGCCCGATATAGCTGCAGTTCGAATATGTTGGTCGTATTTTCGAAAGAGTGGAAGGCCGATATCAGCAAGGAACTAAGTACCCCGATAAAATAGGGCCAGTTCCCGTTCGGTGGGAGGGCTAAATGAGTAACAAGCTATGCTTCCCTGTCGTGGTAGTCCCCGGAATCACGGCTACCTACCTGCGTGACGAATACGAAATGCCACCGGAAACCGTGTGGGCAATGCTACGGAAGTCATATGATCGAGTGTCCCTCCATCCAGACAATCTGCTCTACGAGGCAAAGGAGCCAGCCCGCGTCGTGACGGATCAGGTCATTGATTTGGGCTATAAGCAGATAGTCCATGAACTACGCCACAACTTGAGAGAGAAGGCGGATGAGCCTGTGCCGGTGTTTTGTTTTGGTTACGACTGGCGGCAACCACTGGCCATGATAGAGGAGCAGTTGGAAGCGTTTATCGATGAAGTCATTGATCGCGCGAAGCTCTTGCCGCACTACTATGCCGAAAAATACGGAGATGATCCAAAGGTCCATCTGGTTGGCCATTCCATGGGTGGGCTGATTATCACGGGATACCTGGAGCGGAAGAAGCGAGAAGCCCGCGTAGCCAAGGTCGCTACTCTGGCCACTCCATTCCGGGGGTCTTTCGAGGCGGTCATCAAGGTGACAACTGGAACCGCGAACCTTGGGACTCAAGCCCCCAGTTCTAGCGAGAGAGAAATGGCGAGGGCTGCACCGGCTGTGTATCACCTCATCCCGAAATTCGACGGCATGGAATTCGGCCCTGGACTTCCAGATTCATTATTCGATCCCGGCATGTGGCAGCCGAGTGTGGTGAAAACGCTGGGGGAGTATATTCGGCTGTACTCTGCTGAAAGATTAACGGATGAAACTAAAATCACCAAGAAGGCCGGAGACCTTTTCGGCGAAATGTTGTGCAAAGCAAAGATGCATCGGGACAGGATCGAGGCGTTTAAACTGGACCAGGCGGGATTGACGGCTACTGACTGGCTTTGTGTGGCCGGCGTGGGGTCCGTAACCCGCGTGGCTTTGAAAATCACGAAAACATCCAACGGACCGGAATTCGATCTTCGCTCCTCTGACCGTAAGAACTGCTGGAAGTCACGAAAACAGGCGGAGCGGCATCTCACAGGCGACGGGACCGTGCCATTTCAAGGGTCTCAACCATCCTTCCTCGGGCTAGAGAACCTTGTTTGCGTGACGCCCGCTGATTACGGCTATTGGGAAGTTCAGGACAATGTTATCGCCAATGTTGCCGGATTTCACGGAATCATGCCCAATATGAATATGCTGCATCGGCTGATTGTTCGGCATTTTACCGGGAGAGAGGATAAGCATGGAAATACGTGGGGCAGAAGAGCGCCGGGGGTCAGGAAATGGGAGCCGCCGATGAAGCTTGGGGAAAAGAAGGGATAAATGTCGATCTCAAGCCATGGACCGATGTTCTTGATGATAGTTCCTTCATCGAATGGGTCGAAACAAAAAAGAAGGCGGTAAGTGGAGCTTCAACTGCAGAGTTCTGAACGATGATGTGGGGTCTAAACGCTGCCTAGTGTTGGTCAACAATCATAGAGGTCAATCGTAAATGAAGTCTCGGCTTGCCGGTGTGTACATTTCGGTACTAGTTCTTCTTGCCGTCAATATAGCCTGTGCCCAGGAGCCGGTGATTATCCAATACAAAGCTGGCGGTCAAATAACATTCACGCCAGTAAACACAAATGCAATGTTTACGGTTCAGATATGCACTAATCTCGGACATACAACGTGGACGAACATGGCTGAACTAACGGATATACCTGTCACATCAACTCCTGTTAGGCTGTTACTACCTGAATCAGAAATATCGCAGTACTTCGTCAGGATCAGCGAGGCGGCTTATGAGGGCCAGGAAATACCTTCAGGCGTAATTGTGATGTGGTCAGGCGCAACTACTAATATACCTGCCGGATGGGTGCTATGTGACGGAAGAAACGGCACGCCAAACCTTGGTGATCGTTTCATAGTGGGGGCTACTACAAATATACAAACATACGCAGCAACGACAATTGAGGGCGCGGCAACACAAAATGGTGGTTCTGTTTCTCATCAACACAGCGGGACAACTGATCCGCTCAGCATCGGTACAACACGCATCGATGATAACAGCGGCGGATCAGACTACAATTGGATGAATCCATCAGGTCATGCGCACACATTTACTGCGGGCGCATCTAATCATTTGCCGCCATACTATGCTCTTGCATATATCATGAAACTGTAGGTTGCTATCAACAGATGACGGCGCATGGCACGCAATAAAGGCGGCGGGGAACTAATTGCGCGTATGATGTAAAACAGTTCGCGAATCCGGGATGTCAGAGATCTGGGGCTCGGTCACTCAGGAAGATATTCACCAAACACACTATCTGCTGGATTGGTATCAAAGGCGCGGATTCACCATTTCGAACCCAGATGAAGAGTGTGTGCATACAGCCGCCAAGAAAATAGTGCTTAAACTGAAGAGCGGGGGCGCGATCTACCTGCGGACTGCTTGCTCCAGGGAAAATGAAGAACCAGAGCCAGAATAAGCCGCCCCGCGCTGGCAAGCGATGGGGCGAAGGCGAGCTGAATCGGCTGACCCTTCTTCTCAAGAAAAGCATCCCGCTGCCATTGATTGCCTGGAAATTGTTTAGAACGGAAGACGAGGTTGGAAGGAGGCCGCTGGCCAAGGGTTCTTGCTCAAGGCCACAAATAAGTATCCATCCAATCGCGCGTAGCAGATGGCGCAACGCATTCAACTGCTGGGCAATAGCGAGTCGCCTGGCTTGAATAGTGCGTATTCCTCTGCTGTGCCGCGGCGCGAGGTGCATAGGTGTTCTTATGCTCCGTGCAATGGTTGTCACGGCTGCAAGCTTCTGTTCTTGAAAGCCTGTAATTGTGTCGCAAAACGGCCCCCAAATTATGGGTGTGGAATCAACCCGAGTACGCCACGTATGCTCATCCTGCGGGGCCTATCCGCACTTGACAGAACGAATGCGCGCAAAAATGTCCATCATTATTGAGAAACGCCAGCGCGAAACTCAGGAAAGTGGCCTGTATCAGATGCGCAATACACTATTTTTAATGTTGTTCGAAAAATCTTCTTGCACTAGGTATCCCCGCCGACTAGAAAGCAACTGTTCGCAAGGAGTGCAGGCCAAGGGAGGCTGTCATGGACGCATTACGAGCCGTGCCGAGTGTGCGTTGTGTCTTGTTGTCCGTCATAATGGTGTTCTTGGCTGTAAATTCCCATGGCGTCCAGCCACCAGATTCAAGCCTTGCTGAGACCAATTCATTATTAGAGGTCGATGCTTTTCTCGCCGTCACCGAAACCAATGATCATGCGGGCTCTATCATTTCCAATGAGCCAGTCGGCCAGGAGGAGAAATGGAATTCGCCTGAAAGCTCGACAGATGCCTGTAGTCGCCGCCACGTCAATGTCCGTACCGTAATCTATGCGGATGGGAGTACGCGTGTCGAGGAAGCGGGACGGGGATACACTGAGTTGGCTGGTGGCCTTAACTACAGGACGCAGAACGGCGAATGGAAGCTCTCAACACTGGGACAGGATGTTCAAGCGGACGGAAGCATTGCCTACACACAGCTAGCCGCCACTTTGAACTTCGCAAATAATGCAAATCAGAATGCAGTGGTTGAGATACGCCATGCTGGCGGGAAAGTCGCCCGCTCCGCTGTTGCCGGATTGAGCTATTACGACTCAGCCAGTGGCAAGAGCTACGTGTTCGCCTGGCTCAAGAATAGTTCTGCTAGAAGATTCGATGGCGGCGTGTATTATCCCGATGCTTTTGAAGGGGCCGGAGCCGACATTCGCTACAAGGTAGATCGGGTGAAGGTGCAGCAGGACGTGGTCTTATACAGCCTCCCAAATCCGACCCGTTTTGGAATGAACCCGAAAAGCACGTGGCTTTCTGTCCTGACCGAGCTGTTGGATGCAGATCTGGCTGTTGCAGATGTCTGGCGGGACGATTTGGCCAAGCCTGAAGACCGCAACGAAGCCCCCTTGGAGGTGTGGTCTCTATCACCGGAATTAGTTCGCAACAGGCCATACAATTTCCAGCGAAGCTACACTTACGTGGAAGAGGGAGACTGGGTTGTTGGCGGGGAAGCCCCAAGCGAAAGCAGCCCAGTTGCCGCTAAACCGCAAAACGTAGGCAACGTCGAACCACTCTCTATGCGTATTTTCGAAGCTGGTGGCCGCGTCTTCCTGTCTGAAGATGTCCCTGTATCTGCAATTCGGCAAAGCGCGGGGATGGTGTTGTCAGCAGGGGGCGAGGCAGCAGCTAGTGGGATTCCATCCCAAGGATGGCCCGCGGCACCACCTGAACGCCCAACCCAGATGAAAAGTGTTATTGCCGCCACTAGGGCTAGAAACAGAGCGGCCTTCGTGGTGGACTACTGTAACTACTACGGGACCTATACCAACAACGTAAGGTTTTACAAAGATCAGACGTATTTTATAAGTTCGGACCTAGTGGTTTCCGGTGCGAAATTGACCATCGAGCCAGGAACCGTGGTGAAGCTGGCGACCAATGCCTCGATCATCCTGCAAAGTGCGGCAAGGTTGGAATGCTTGTACTATACTAACCAGCCTGCCATCTTCACCAGCGCACATGATACAAGCGCGGGAGAAGCGATCCCAGGATATACCAATGCTCCTGTGTCGAACAAATATGTCACAGCCCTGAATATGCAGTCAGGAACTAATCGGGTGTGGGGCCTGCAAATCCGCTATGCTAAAAATGGTTTGGTGTTTAATGCTCCTGGTGCGGAACACGATGTCCGCGACACCCAGGTATTAGATTCGGATCGTGCCGTCAAGATACTGGCGGGCTGGAGCGTTCTGCGGATTCGGCACGTACTGGTATCCAATGTGCTGGAGGGTGTCTGGGCGCGCACCAATTCGCCCAATGTCACCTTTTGTACATTTGATAATGTCGGGTCGGCCCTCTGGATAACCAGCGGGGTTGCATCTCTGACTGTATCCGACTGTTTGTTTGTTGATGTAGCCACCAATCTGGTTTCTAATGGCGTTGTTTCAGTCGGCTTCAACTGTTGCGCGGCATTCAATGCGACGAATGGATGGTTAGGTACTAATGCCGTTACGCTAGCGAGCAGGCCTTTTGAGCCCGGTGTCCAAGGGGCGCATTATCTGCTGCGGAGCGCGACCAATTTGATCGACCATGGGTCCGGCCAGTGGCCTTACACGGCGAATTGGTATCATCATACGACGGCTACAAACCATGCCAAGGAATCCAATACCGTCATGGATATTGGGTTTCACTATCCCTCGCCCGTAGACAGTGACCTGGATGGTTTGTGTGACTACTGGGAAGATGCGTATGCCAATGCCTCGTATTGGTCTGTTCAGGATGAGTCGAACTGGCAAAACGCGGATACGGACGGCGATGGATTGAGCGACGGGAGCGAAGTGCGCCTTTATTGGACCAACCCGAAAGCCCAAGACTCAGATAGCGATGGCCAGAACGACAAACAAGAGGTGGACAACGGTTCCGATCCAAACAGTGCCGCGTCCTTCCTAACCACGCTTTCGGGGACAGTGGCGTACAGTGGTTCTCAAACAGGTATGGTGCGAATCACGGCATATGATGTCGGCAGCGTCTCAAGGGATGGGCTTATCCTGGAGTACCTCCTGGATGGTGATGGAGGGTCAAATATCACGGATCAAAGCGAAGGCGGCAACAGCGCCAGCGTGTCCAATGCCACCTATAGCTCAAGCGGGTACAGGGATGGGTGCTACCTCTTCAACGGGACCAACTCGTGCCTGCATATTACTTACAGTGCCACCAACAGCCTCCATCCGGTAGAAGACCCATTTACAGTATCCGCATGGTTTAAGACTTCATCCAGTACCCCGTTGGAGCAGACGGTGGTCGCGACACACTACCCGGGTACGGCAGCAAATGGTTACTACATGAGCTTCGAATCCGGCGGGGGGCATTTGCGGTGGTTTGTCGGCGCAAGCAACAGGAATTACGTACAAGTCTATTCCACGAATGTGCTTAACGACGGGCAATGGCACCATGCTGTTGGGCTTTGGTCTAGCAATCAGATCTATCTGTACATTGATGGACAATTGAATGCGTCTCGGGAAGCAAATGGCTCGGTCCTTTATAATTATCAAGCACCATTCCGAATCGGTCACATGAAGGGCATTGCGGCGGAGTCGAAGTATTTCTTTAACGGCTCTATAGATGAGGTGCGTATATATAGCCGAGCATTGGGCACAAATGAAATCGCCTGTTTGTACAACAAAGGCATCTTGAATCGAACAGCTGCGATAGCAACGCCCAGTTCTTTTGCCGTCACAAATATCCCTACCGGCTCGTATTTCGTGAATGCATACCGAGATAGAAATGGCAACACGGTGCGGGATATGGAAGAGCCTTATGGGGTGTATAGCGGGAATCCAGTTATCGTAACTGGGGCGACATCGGGAGTGAACATCACCTTAAGTGATCCAGACTCGGATGGTGATGGCCAAAGCGACTGGCAGGAAATGAATCAGGGAACTGACCCGCAGGATGGCTATTCGTTTATGGCGGCTATCTCTGGCTCGCTCGATTATAGTGGCGGACAGACGGGAGCCTTCCGTGTGGTAGCCGAAACGGAAGCCAATCTGGTCTTGCATCAGGACTTTCTTGAAAATGACTTCGCCAAGACTCGGGATAAAAGCGGGTTAATGATCAATGGCTCTGTTATTGGGCCGGTCTGGACAAATGCTGGATATATTAACGGGACCTATCAGTTCGGAGCTACATCTTCTCACCGTATTGATCTTGGGCGTCCGCCGGTTCTATGTTCTGGCTTATCTACGCAGTTCACGCTTTCCGTCTGGATCAATCCCGACCTGGACCATGAGGGCTACATTGTTGGCCGAGCCCGCAGTGCGTACAATGACCTGTCGCTTTATATTAATGACCCTGATGCTCAAGGCATCAACTACACTCTGAAGATCGGAAGTACCGAATACTTCCTCTGGTCGGCTCGCGGCGGGGTCTCAAATGTGCCTAACGGAGCATGGACACATGTAGTTTCGACATACAGTGGCACACAGCTTGTAGGCTACATCAATGGGCGGCCTGTGGACAGTACAAACATTACGGGGATTGTATACGATGGGACTAACAATTGGCTGATCGGGAATCGTCACACGCTAGACCGGCATTTCAGAGGCAGGATTGATGAAGCCAAAGTCTATCAGCGTGCATTATCGCCATTGGAGGTGACGAATCTCTATCTGGTGGACCATTCGGATGTGTTGACAGGATTTACGACGGTGCTGGTTGGTTCCGCAACCTCCTACGCGCTGACCAATACCCCGACATTGAGCAGCTATTCCTTGCGCACCTGGCTCGACTCCGACGGTAATGGAACCCAAGAAACGGCAGAAGCTGAAGGTTCATACTCAAACAACCCCATACTGCTCCAGGCCCCTGTCACTAACGCGAATATGGAGCTGGTCGATCCAGATAGCGATGGCGATGGCATGCCGGATTGGTGGGAAGCCAAGTATGGCTTTGACCCTGATGATCCAGAAGATGCCGATGATGACCCGGACGAAGATAGTATGCCGAATATTGTCGAGTATCAAAGCAGTTCAAATCCTTTCGAGCCGGATTCAGACTACGATGGCATGCCGGATGGGTGGGAATGCGAACACGGCATGAATCCTGTATCTGGTCTTTCCGGGAATATGGCTGCTTGGTACAGGTTCAATGAAGGAGCCGGATTTAGTATCTCAAACGCTGTCTCTGGCGGATACACCGGTTCGTTGTACAACGCCTCGGCTACCAATTGGATTCAGGGATACACGGGAGGGAGCAACGATTACTCTCTATGGTTTGATGGGGTCAACGACTACGTCGGCATCCCCCAGAATCCCGCGATCTTCACGCAGGCTCCCTTTAGTGTTAGCGCATGGGTGTGGCATGCGGGCGCTGTCGAAAAACGATGGGGTTCGGTGGTGTCCGATTCCGGATGGAATTCTCCTCATATCACGGGTTATTTGCTTCGAAATGACACTAATGTTAATTGGACTGGCTGGTATGTTGGCTGTAGCACTAATCACGGCCAAGCGGGGCGGTATAATTGGAAGCAATCCTATACGGGGCGCTGGGTCCATCTGGCCTCAACGTATAATGGAACAAACCTGAAGTTCTACACAGATGGGGCACTGAGCCAGACCGGTACGGGTGTATTTTCTGCTGTGCGGCAGGCCCAATGTTGGATTGGCTTGGGCCACGTCAACGCCAATACCTCCCACTGGCGCGGAGCCATTGATGATGTGCGTTTTTATCGAAGCGAGTTGAACACACAGGAAGTCGCGGCGCTCTATGAGGGCCGCGCCGATGCTGATATTGATGGACTCTCAAACCTGACTGAATATCAGCTTGGAACCAATCCGCTTGAAGAAGATACCGATGGGGACGGGTTGTCAGATGAGTGGGAGATTCAGAACAGTTTGAATCCGACCGATACCGATACGGATTCCGATGGAATAGACGACGGCACGGAAGTGTTCTTTTCCTCGAATCCAACCAACAGTCCTGGGACAACCGGCATTAATCGGAATTGGCTCTTCCATAACGCTTCTGGATATTCGTCGCCAACGTGGGAACTGGTGCCTGGAAGATGGGAGCGCTTCTTGATGCTGGATCAAGAGACGGGATCGAATAAGGTCTTTGTCCTGGCCCCGACAAACCTTGTCTTGGATTCGGGAGCTTCGAATCTTGTTAGGGCGAGATTCTCTTGGTCTGAAGGCGGTGGATATCCAGAACAGTACTCTACTGGTCAGTGTATTGCCAGTGTGGCCATTGATGCTTCAAGTCTGTTCCATGGGCTCCCGACGATGGATTCGTCAACCACGCTGCAGGTATATCAAGTTGATTGGACTCAGCCGCTAGGATCGGAAGAAGTCTACTTCTATTACGCCCCGCAAATTCTTTCGGTTACTGGTCTGGTAACGCTTGACTCGGTCTATTTGTTGCAGAAACTTTTAACTAACGATGCGGGGCAAGAGGAATATAGCACAAACAACTGGATTTATGGGGTGCAACATTATGGCCCTGAGGTATATGGCCGTGACTACGGGTATTGGTATACGCCCGCACGGTTTAATAACGGTGGATTCGAGGACGGCCCCGAGTTGTGGACAAATTTACCATACTGGACTTCATTTGGCACCAATGCCGGGATCAGTTCCTCGATAAAGCAGGGCGGCTCAAGTCACTCATTTGTTTCTAGAGGCGATGCTGGCATTTATCAAAACATCCGGGTATATCCAGGTGAAGAGCTCATTGTATCCGGTTACCTGTATACCCCGGCCTCTACAAATGCGATCGACCCGAATCCTCTGGAGGGAAACAGATATGGCCTTGTGGCGGTGGAATATCTCGATGCGCCTGGGCAATTGGGAGCCTCAGTGATTGCCTCCTATGCGTTCTATGCTACGAATGCACCTGATGTATGGCATGAGTTCGCAATTACGAGCCTTGTGCCGGACCATGTAATCTCTGCGAATATCTCCCTCCGCGCCGTCCTGCCTCGCTGGGAGGTAAGCGACAACGGGCATGTCTATTTTGACAGCCTTAGCGTCTCTGTCGGAAACGACGCAGATCGGGACGGCATGCCCTCATGGTGGGAAGCAATGTATGGAATGGCGTCCAATGTCCCTGCAGACAGTATCGAAGATATGGATGAAGACGGACTGCGCAATATCGAAGAGTATCGGTATGGAACGAATCCCACGGAATCAGATACGGATGGGGATGGGATCTCGGATCTATGGGAGCTATATTTCGGTTTCAACCCCGGCGATCCCAGCGATGGGGGGGTGGATTCAGACGGCGATGAGCTAACCAACCTGCAAGAGTACGAAGCAAGCACGGCCCCCTGGAAGGCAGATACTGATGGAGATGGGTTATCCGATGGGCAAGAAGTCCTCGATATCCAAAGCGATCCGCGAACAGCGGATTTCGACGGCTATGAACTGGTCCAAACGATTTCAGGAGCCGATACGAGCCTGCGGGTTGGCGACTGGGTGGAGCAGGGGAGTACTCTGGCGTCGGTGGGCCGTCGCGGCTATGTGGAGTATGCCTTGGATCTGCCGGGGTCTGAAATATATCGCGTCGAGTTGGTGGGGGCTGACGCGGCGGATTCACGCGGTTGGCGTTCATTTCCGTTCCGAACAACCCTTGATGGCAATTACCTCGATCGCGGAACTCTCTGGTCCTTTAATGGAAGCAATGGGACGTATTCGCTCATGCTTCCATGGGCGACTGCGGGTGTTCATACAATCCGTTACCTGTGGGACAACGTTGAGCCCGATATGGAACTCGGAATTGTCGAAGTCAACGTCTATCGCCTTGACGGCCCGGATACGAATGCCAATGGGGTGGGGGATTGGATAGATCGTCGCTTGGATCGAATGAGCGGGTTTGATGCCCCGGCTGTTGAGAGTCTGGTCTCGCCCGCTTGCATCGAGGGCCGCGAGACTTACTTCCCGTTGATGAGTGTCTCTACAGGGATTCTTTATCAAGGAGCGGGAGCCCGTTGGTATGCGGCATTAGACCTTCCCGAGAACGATGAGGTATCGGTTGTCGCCTCCTTCCAAAGTGGCGGGCTGATTCTGACCAATCAGGTGTCCTGGAAGCCGCTAAACATTCTTTCGACCAATGGCATAATTATTCGTCAAGACGACGCCCTGCGCCTCATTGCCGCTACCAATGGCGCGGTCTCGGGCGTCGTCACGGTTGCAGTTGTCGGCGTAACGACATATGTGACCACGGTGACCGCCCCAGTGGTCCATCAATTTGGCGAAACCGGAACGTACACGGTTGTAGGAACTTATACCCCCTCTGGCGGCGGCTCTCTTGTGGGCACATGCCACGTGCAGGTGGTTCATGGGTTCTTTGATTCTAATCCGGCCTGTTGGGCTGGAACGCCAAGGTATTGGGGGCTGTCAGGTGTGGGGACGAATCTGGAGGTCGAGTTCGATCCCTTGATTTCCGTCAGTGAAGTCGAGGAACCTCCTGCGCCCTATATTAGGGCCTTCTGGGCGACGGTGCCGGATGCTGAAACCCGTACAACGGTATTAAGGACCGAACTTGGGGGCCTGATTATAACTAATGCCTCACTCAAGGGATTTCATCTGGCGGCGGCGAGTGAGACCGGTCTTGAGGTCAAAGAGGTGTGTGCGACGGGAGATCAGCTCATTGAGACTGTTCTTGTATTGGACCCGCTCCTATCAAGCCTTTCGATCACAGGCTCCGTGATAGTTGGGGGTGTGACATTTGAGGATGGGGACATCGTGCAGGAGTGGTCGGCGACCGATTTCGACGCCCTGGGCCAAGTATCGGTGCGGTTTATTCGGGCTGCGGGATTACAAGTGTCGGTTTGTCATGCGCTTGATGTCTATGATGAGGGC
>Ga0209202_1000495_pt1 | contig 32586 bp, 21 predicted proteins | sample AD_UKC032_MetaG_FD_184416 | JGI IMG/M metagenome (GOLD analysis project Ga0209202, IMG submission 184416) | Active sludge microbial communities of municipal wastewater-treating anaerobic digesters from USA - AD_UKC032_MetaG (SPAdes) (version 2) | ecosystem: Engineered > Bioreactor > Anaerobic >... | reverse complement strand
GCAATCAGCAGATCAAGGGCCGTAGAGACTGCTGGGCACTCCAGGTCATTAATGCTCGGTGCCCGTTGCTGTCGTTTGAGTTTCGCTGGTTTAACGACAGGTTACTGGGTAGGCCAGTCAATCAGCGCAGCAAGTGACGGACAGGACATCGGCCAATGCGGTCAGTGGGGTACTCCGCCACCAACGGCGGCAATGTGCAGGTCAGCAGTCCTAGACTCATTAGTCGCCTCGAACGACCGCTTGGCACTTCCGGCTATTTCTGGATTGTGCCCTGAACTGCCGGTCAAGCAGTCCGAAGTTCATCGTCAGATTTCAGAGTTGAGCGGTCACATAGGGCGTCTGCCCACTGACAACAGGTTGGCCAAACCTGCCAGTCCGTCTGATCGGGCTGAGCGGCTGGGATACCCTGCCAAACTGCCGTTCGAGAGTGTCTAGTAAAAGCGGGGCGATTCAGCCTGCTGGCCCCATCGGCAGCGAAAGCGGTCGTCTATCGAATGTCAGAGGTCGTTCCAAAAAGGTCCGTCGCACGTCCCGCGCTGCGCGTCGGAGTTGGCTCACCGGGTGTTGGTGTAAGAGCCCCTGGGATTCACCAGCCCCGCGCTGCCGTCGCTGATGCTGGCATCAACCTGCCGGGCTCGGCAGGCATTATCGCGGTCTCCCCGGCAACCGAGGCGGTCCAGTGAACCGCGTCGGTCCCCCGCTGACTTTTTCGTCAAGAAAGCATGCCAGGGCTGCTCGTCGATGCCGTCTCGGTGTCGTTGACCACGCGGGTCGGCAGCAGGAAGTGTGACAGCGCCGGAATCAGGATCAGGGCGCCCAGCATGTTCCAGATGAACATGAAGGTGAGCAGGATGCCCATATCGGCCTGGAACTTGATCGGCGAGAAGGTCCAGGTGACGACACCCGCTGCCAGCGTAATGCCGACCAGCGCAACGACCTTCCCGGTGAACTGGACAGCGTGCTTGTAGGCAGCGGGAAGCGACAGGCCCTGCCGCTGTTGGGCAAGCTGAACAGACAGCAGGTAGAGCGCGTAGTCGATGCCGATGCCGACACCCAGTGCGATGACCGGCAGCGTCGCCACCTTGACCCCCATACCGAGCATGACCATCAGCGCCTCGCAAAGGATGGAAGTCAGGATGAGCGGCAGCACCGCGACGACCACTGCACGCCAGCTGCGAAACGTAATGAAGCAGAGTGCGATGACCGCGAGGTAGACATAGACCAGCATCTCGATCCATGCTTTCCTGACCACGATGTTGGTCGCTGCCTCGATCCCCGCGCTGCCGGCGGCAAGGAGGAATTGACGCTCCTCGGTACTATGCTCGCGGGCGAAGCGGTCTGCCGCCGCCACGACGCGATCAAGCGTCTCCGCCTTGTGATCGGAAAGGTAAACGATCACCGGCATCATCGAGCACTCGGTATTGAACAGATCCGGATTGCTCACTCCGGCTTGTTGCGCGCCGTAATTGAGCACGTCCTGGTTGCGCGAAATGGTCAGCCACTTGGGGTTGCCCTCGAAGGAGCCGGCGGTAATCTGGCGTACGGCATCGACCAGCGAAACACTGGTCTGCACACCCGGCTCCTGCAGCAAAGTCCAGGCAAGCCGGTCCGCCTCGACCAGGGTCTCGTACTTGAGGCACCCCTCCTTCGGCGTCTTGAGCATCACCGCAAACTGGTCGCTGGAGAGCGAGTAGTTTTTTGTGATGTAGGCGTTATCGAGGTTGTAGCGCGAATCGGGGCGCAACTCCGGCGCACCCGGATCGAGATCACCAATCTTCAACTGCAGGCTGACCATGAAGCCGGCGACAGCGAGTACCGCCGCGACGAGTAACGCCCCGGTGGCCCATTTGCGCTCGGTAAAACGGTCAAGGAAGCTCCAGAAAGCACCCAGGCCACGCCCCTTCTTCTCCTCATCCTCTTCGACCAGGCTACGCTGCGCAGCGGCTGGACTGACGCCGACGTAGGACAACAGGACGGGCAGCAATAGCAGGTTGGTGAAGACCAGCACGGCGACACCGATACTGGCGGTGATCGCCAGATCCTTGATGACCGGGATATCGATGACCATGAGTACGGCAAAACCTACGGCATCGGCCAGCAGTGCCGTGAGTCCGGCGAGAAACAGGCGGCGGAAGGTGTAGCGGGCGGCGACCAGCTTGTGTGTGCCGCGTCCGATGTCCTGCATGATGCCGTTCATCTTCTGCGCACCATGCGAAACGCCAATGGCGAAAACCAGGAATGGCACGAGAATGGAGTAGGGATCAAGCTCGTAGCCCAAGACAGCAACGAGACCGAGCTGCCACAACACCGCGACCAGGGAACAGGCGATCACCAGCGTCGTGCTCCGCCAGCAGCGCGTGTAGGCGAAGAGGATGGCGACGGCGACAGCGGCGGCCACTGCAAAGTAGGCCATGACCTGGACGAGGCCGTCGATCAGGTCGCCGATCAGCTTTGCAAAGCCGATCACGCGGATCTTGATCTGGGGTGTTTCCTTGGCGCGTACCTTCTCTTCGAGGCTGCGCGACAATTCGTACTTGGCGCGAATCTTTTCTTCCAGCACACGCGAGAGGCCGCTGTAGTCGATCCGCTTGCCGGTCGCCTGATCCTTGTCGAGCAACGGCACGAAAATCATGCTCGACTTGAAGTCGTTGGCAACCAGGCTGCCGATAATCCCCGAGCGGATAATGTTCTGCTTGAGCTTTTCGAGGGATGCCGACGACCCATCGTAGGTATCGGGCATTACGGGGCCGCCCCGGAAACCTTCTTCGGTTACTTCCGACCAGCGGACGCCCGGCGTCCAGATCGACTTGACCCAGGCGCGGTCAACCCCTGGCGTCAGGAACAATTCATCACTGACCTCCTTGAGCACCTCCAGATAGCCCGGATCGAAGATGTCGCCGTCCTGATTCTCGACGACGACCCTGAGCGAATTGCCGAGGCCGCGCAGAGAATGCTTGTTTTCCAGATAGTTCTGAATGTACGGATGACTCTGCGGAATCATCTTTTCGAAACTGGCATTGAGCACGAGGCGGGTCGCCCCCAGCCAGGCCAACACCCCGGTAATGAGGAGGCAAACGATGACGACAAGCAGCCGGTTATTGAATACCAGTCGCTCCAGCATGTTCCCCGACTTGGTGTCGAAGTCTTTCAAGTCGCGAACGACAGGCATGTCGTCGATGCGATCCATTCCGATGGCCATGGCGGCTTTCCTTAATTCTGTTGTTTGACGGGGAGAACCCGCACGCCGCGCTGACCGGCGACGACTACGGCATCCCTGCCTTGAGCCAGGATCGCGAAGGCGGGCATCGCGTGTTCCAGCGGCAGACGCTTGAAGCTGGCGCCGTCATCCGCACTGGCAAGCACCAGGCCTCCGGGCGTCGCCAGCAAAATTCGACCATCATCGGTGATTGCGGACGTCGCAATCGCCTGCTGCAGGCCGGTCTCGACCTTGGTCCAGTTGGCCCCGTTGTCGGTGCTGCGGTACACGTTGCCGCGCAGACCATAGACGATGAGCGCCCCACGCTTGCCAGTGACGCCGAAATAACTGCCCTTGTAAGGCGTCTCAATGGCACTGAAGCGGCCCGCCTGGCGATCCAGTTTCATGAGCAGGCCCTGCTCGCCGACGATGTAGATATCGTCGCCGATCTTGCGGATGGCGTAGAGGTTGAACAAATTTGGATTGTCCGTGCGGTCGAACCATGGCTGCCATGACCTGCCACTATCGTCCGTCCGAAAGATCAGATTGAAGGCGCCGACTACGTAACCAGTGTTTTCGTTTTCGAACCAGACGTCGAGGAACGGCTTGTCCGGCCCCTGCTCTGCGAAGCGCTGTGCTTCGGCCGCCAGGGCAGCGTCGGATCGGGCGTAGTGCTCCGCCATCTGCCGGCCGGCAGCACGCCCGTCGAGTTGGCGATTCCAGCTTTCGCCGCCGTCGTTGGTGGCCAGGACCACGCCGCCGTGCCCGACTGCCCAGCCCTTCTTCGCCGATACGAAATTAACCGCCACCAGGTCGGAAGTGACGGGAACCTTGGCCTGCACCCACGACTTGCCGGCATCGCCGGAAACCAGGATGTGGCCGCGCTGACCGACGGCAACGATGCGCTCGCCTGCCCGGCCCAGCCCGTTGAGCAGGTTGTTGGCAGCCAACGGACTACTGCTGGCCATCTGATCGAGAGGATCGGCAAATTCGGCGCCAACAACGGGCATGGCCAGGAGGCTCATGAGCATGGCCGCACCAACCCCCACCCTGAACTCGCGTATCTTCATGATCATTCCTCTAGCGCAATAAAAAGACCCGGCACCGTCCGGCATGCGTCGGCGTCACCGGGAATCGACTCAACGAACGCCGGTGCCGGAAAGCGATTCAGGCGACCACTGGTTGGCCGGCAAGCCATCCGTCCGGTGGCGCAGGAAATACTTCCCGAACAGGCCGAGCACGGCGTAGGAACCCGAGACGAAGTCATAGAACATTTGGGTGTCGCTGCTGATCGCTCCCGCGTCGTAGGAGTAAGTCGGCGCCATGAAGCCGCTGCGATACAACTGGCCGCGTGCATCGTACTGATCCGAGGCGAGCGCGTTCCAGCTGTCCTCGTCGAGGTAGAACACGCGCTTCGAGTAAACGTGGCGCTTGCCCGGCTTTAGCGTCGCTTCGACCACCCATACCCGATGCAGCTCCCAGCGCATGCGATCCGGATTGACGAAATTCGGTGTGGTGATGTCCTCCATTTTGGGATGGTAGGCAAGGCGATAGGCGTTATAGGGAACGATCATTTCCTTCTTGCCGACCAGCTTGAAATCGAAGCGATCCATGGCGCCGTTGAAGACCTGCGAATCGTCGTAGGTCGACGCACCTGCCGATCCCGGGTTGGGTGTGTCGTAGGCGACGTCAGGCGCCAGCTTGACACGGCGTTGCCCCGGCAAATACTGCCAGGCACGCCGCCCTTGTTCGAGCGGATTGACCGAGTCGACGAGCATCAGCGCCTCACCCGCACGGCGTGCCGGCCCATGGTACTGCAGCTTCAAGCGCCAGTAGGGATCGTCCCCTTTCATGATGGTAGAAATTTTGGCCGGCGTGTAAGTTGGCCATTCGTAGTTTGCTTCGCCTTGCGAGGCAAGGGATGCAACCCCCGCGGAGTCGACGTTCCAGGAATCGAACTTGGCGTGTAACCCTACCGACTGATAGCGAACCAGGTGATTCCACATGGCTTCGTTGCCAGTCTTTGGAATCGGGAAGGGAACGCCCGGCAGCGCGTTCTCAAGACCGAGCCCACCCTCGAGCGTTTTCGCAGCCGTAGCATTCTTCTGCGAGTTCTCCAGTACCTGTTTCGGCAATACCATCGTGCGGTGAGTCGGATAGACATCGACGCGGAAACCGGCGTGGCGCTTCAAAAGCTCTTTGGTACCCTCGGTCAACTTGTCGGAGTACTCGCCCACGTTCTTCCCCGTGATGACGACACGCGGCTTTTCGCTGGCGAACGGATCGGGGCGAATCCCGCTACCCGGCTTGAAGTCAGCGGGCGCGGCAATCGGCGTGCCGGTAAAGGCCGGGATAGTCCCATCCTTGTTCGCGGCCTTTTCGGCACCCGTCATTGTCAGGGCATTGCCAAGCTGCTTGGCTTCGTCGGCGCTCACGGCCGCCATGGCCTGGCCGGCAAAGGCCGTGGCTAGCGTGGCAACGATGAGTGAGAGAGAGAATTTCATGTTGTTCTCCTTAGATGGAATCAGAATGTGGTCTTGAAGGTCAGCGAAACGAAGCCGCGGTCCTTCAGCAGGGCGTTCAGGCCGGCGGACGATTGCACGCTACCGTTGGGAGCAAGCTGGAGGTCGCCGAAGTAGTCGGTGTATTTCAGATCGAAGCGGTATTTTTGATAGACATCGGCTCCCACGCCAACCGAGTAGTTGCCGGCGTGCTTGTTGCCGCCTGCAGTGACGGCCGAGTTTCCGGAGAGACCCGTGGAGACGGCCATGGGCAGGAAAAGATCGACGCCGGGAAATACCTGGAACCAGGTGGGATTGAAGGTCAGGCTCAGGCCGAAATAGTTGTCCGTCACCTTGTCGATGCCGTTGTAGCTGCTGCGTCCCTTGAAGACTGCCTCGTTCTGGGTCACCGACGCCAGATAGTTCCATTGGAGTTCCGCCCCCCAAGTGGCTGCATCGAAGAGCGGTGTGTCGCTCACGGTGCCCAACAGGTTGAAGATGCCGTGCCAGGTGTTGCCGAGGGCGCCCCCGGTATTGCCCTGCGTCGGCAGACTGCTGACCGCCCCGGGTGTTCTGGCCGCCAGCGCGGCCGGCAGGACCGTCACGGGGTCGCTGACTAGCGGCATGTTGTGGCGGTAGTTGATTTCCGCGCCAACGCTGATCCCACCAATATTCTTTGAAAGGCTGATGCCGAAGATGTCGATGTCCGACGGCGTGACCAGAAAATATTGGCCGACGAGTCCTTTCTGCAGATTGGCGACACTGGCAGCACGCGGATTGATGTAGCAGGTGCCGGCTGCCACCGGCGCGAAGCCCAGCGCCCGGCAAGTCGCAGCGGGCGCGGCAGTGACCGCCGGCATTACATACAACTGCGGCTGGATATCCGAGGTATTGCGGTAATAGAAGCCCAGCGTGCCGTCCAGCCAGTTCGGGCTCCAGCGCGAATTGACACCCCAGTCTCCGGTATTCTTCGGATTGATCGGGTCGCCCTGGACAAGGCGGTTGTAGGTGCCCGGCTGCGCGCCGGGTCCAACGATCAGGGAATCGCCCCCAGTCAGCAGCATGTCGTAGCCGCCGAGATAGGCGCCTGAATCAGGAATCCGGCCACGTTTCCAGTCGAGGAAATACTGGGCCTGGAACGACAGTTCCGGCGTTGCGACCAGGCTGGCCGAGATCGAGTTGCGCGGCACGAATAACTCCTTCGCCTCGGTACCGGGAACCGAGACGCCCTTGCGCGAATCGATGGGATTCTGACCGTAGCTCAGGCTGTGGATCGGGTTATATAGTGCTTCGCCCCAGAAGGTGGTGTGCTGGCCGGCCTTGACGTTCAACTCCGTCTCGCCGATATCGACCCCACCGAAGACGAACGCGTCGAGAATCTCACCGGAGGCGCCCTTGTTCCAGCGGCTGGTGAAATCGCTCAAGCCGAGTGCCGGCTGCCCGTTATCCAGATAGTTGGAGGTCGCAACGCTGTTATTGTCGAGAGAACGGTATGCAGCGTCGTACCAACCGGCGGCGCTGACCCGAAAGCCGTAACGCTTCTGGTAAATGACGTCGAACTCGCTCAATACGTCAAGGCGGTTCGAAACGATTCCCTTGTTGAAGTTGCGGTTGCCGTCGTCATTGTTCGGCGACTTCAGAAGCGCCTCATTCTGGCTGTTGACCCGGTCGGCCAAGTTATAGCGCACGGTGTTGTCCCAGCGGACCTCGAGGTCTTCGTTGCCGGTATCAAACTGGAAGGCGTGCGCGACGCCGACCGGTGCCATCGCCAGGATGGCCGCTGCCACCGTCGTCAGGCGCAGCACGCCAGATGCGGTGGTGCTACGGGTGTTGCGTTTGTTCATTTTCGCTCCTCTATCGCTTTGCGGATTTTTTGCTTTACCTCCGACGCTGTGCTTGCGCTCCCCTTAACCCGATGAGCACGGACAAGCAGCCCGGTGTTGCAGGTTGAACATTAAGGTGGCGAGGAGAGGAATTTCCCCCACCCGATGGGTGGGATGCGAAGAAGACAGGAGGGCTTCGGTTCGCCTAGTCGAGCAATCCGAACATCCGGGCTTGATCAAGCGCATGCCGACGCGTGTCAGCATTCAATTTCACGAAAAGATTCTTGAGGTGCCATTTGATCGTCTGGTAACTGACGCCCATCACCAGACCAATCTGCTTGTTCGTCAGGTTGTCGGCCATCAGCTTCAGAATATCGCGTTCCTTTGGCGTCAGGATGGCGCTTGGGGATACCCTGACCGCGGCCGTCTTTTCCCGTGCTGGCGGCGTCAGCGCAATAAAATCCGAATGGCGAATCGCGACGGGCTCCGTCTGGGCCCCTGGCGAACGAATCGTGCGCGCCCAGTCGACCAGATCGGGGTGGGTGTCGACAACGATTCGCTCGAGCCCGTGAATATGAGCCAGGCTGAGCGATTCAGCCAACAGGCTGTCGCCATCGTCGCCACAGCGACGCATTGCCAATGCGCGCAACAAACGAATCTGCAAGGCATCTCGTCCGCGCCGTCTTTCATCAGCCAGCTGCCCCGGCACTGCAAGCAATTCCAGGACCCGCGGCCATTCATTTCTGGAAATCGCCGCATAGGCGTGCGCGATGCCGATCTGGATATCGACCAGTGCCTCGATACCACCCCAGTGCTGGCGGGCCGCTTCAAGCGACAACCCATCAAGCTTGGTCAACGACGTCGCACATGCTTCCTTTCGCCAGCGCAGCGAATGCATGCGAATTTGTTCGGTGAGGCTATAAATGCAAAGGCGCGGCAAATTGCGCACTTCGCCCAGCGAGAAAAGGCTATCGAGCAGATCATGTGCCCGTCGCTCCAGTCCGTTGGCAGCGGCCACCCTGGCCGCAACGGTAAGGCCCATGATTATGGCATCGGGTGCTGCCCGCTTTTCGAGTATATCGAGCCGATTGGCAAGCACGGTTCCTGCCTCCTCCAGAAGATCGCGCTCCCAGAGTGCCGCTGCCAGCGCGGATGCCAGTTCCACGGCAATTGGACTGCGGCGTCCGGTCGTTGCCTCGACACGCTGCAAGGAAGCCCGGAGTGATTCTTCTGCATTGACGGCCGCACCTTCCCATAGGTAGCTGAAGCCAATCTGCCAGTCAGCCCAGCCCCGGATATAGGCGAGGTGTGCAACTTCGTCCGGCATCCCACCCTGATAGTAGCGACGCGCCCGGTCGGCACTACCCCTGTACAACATCAGTCCGGCTGTCTGGTTGCCGATGTTGGCCCGATGCAATGCCGGTAGCGTATCCATCCTTTCAATCCAGGGTGTGATGTGCCGTTCGACGTCCACGAGATTGTCGGCAAAATATGCGGCAACGCCACAAATCGCCGCACATTCGCAACGGTCGTTGCTGGCAATCGACTCGTCGCGGAGCATCGGCTCGACCAAGGCGGCAGCTTCCGCGTGCCGGTCGCTCAGAGCCATCAGCCAACCCGCCGTGAGACGCAAACGCGTCCGGCGCATGATCTCGTCCGCAGGCAGCCGCTCCATCCATTCCGTGGCCCGGGCAACCTGACCACTGGCGAGTACTCCGAACAAGCCCTGCTCGACAAGATCGTATGCCTTCCCGTTCTCACCGCCTTCAAAGCATTGACGCGCGGCTGCCTCGAGCATTCCGCTTTCTGTCAGCCAATGCGCTGCCCGCAAATGAAGGGCTTTTCGCTCCGGTGCAGGCAGTAGCGCGAAGCGTTCGAGCAGGAAATCCCGGGCCAGGGAATGCAGGCGCAGCCACTCACCATTTATGCCTTGGGCGAAGACCGGCGTTTCTTCGGACAGGCGGGCGAGTAGTTGAGGACTGTCGTCGCATTCGGTAATTGCCCGGCATAGTGCGGGATGGACGTCTTCACTGATCGAAATTCGAACCAGAAAATCGACAAGGTTTGCAGGCAGGTGCGCGACCAACGATTCGACAAAGTAACGACGGATGTCACCGGATCGCGCCGAGATGGCCGCAATCCCCTCACGCAGATTGGCTTGTTTTTCGATCGTGGCCACCGCAAGCTGCAGGCCAAGTGGCCAGCCCTCGGCCAACTCGTGCAAACGGGCGCAGGCGTCGTGGTCTATTCGGGGCCCAAAGTGCTCCGTCAGTAGCGCGATGGTCTCGGGCAGACGAAGGCGCAGGTCCTCCAGCCCCAGCGAAGCAAAATGCCCATACCCGACCCAATCGGCAACCGAAATATCCAGCGCCCCGCGGGCCGCAAGGATGATCCTGAGATTGGCCGGAGCATTGTGCAGGAGATAAGCGATCGAATTTTGCCGGGAGACCTCCGGGAGAAGGTGGGCATCATCGATGATGAGCACGGCCTCTGTCGCCATGACTACAACCTGGGAGAGCCACTCCGTAAGCGCTTCCAGCGCCGAATCATCGTCACCGGGCGACACAAAATCGATCTGGGAGAACGCGGCGCGTCCACTCGCCCGGTTCATCGACAGTCCCAAACCGGCGGCCAGACGCACTGGTTGATCCTCGGCATCTGCCGTCAGCCAGGATACGACTGCTCCTCGCTGCAAAGCCTCCCGGCGCCAATGCGCCAACAGCGTCGTCTTGCCAAAGCCGGATCGCGCATCAACAACAATGACAGATTTGTCGGCAAGCGCCGGAGCATTGCTGCTAAGGCGTTGCCGAATGACCGCATCCTTGGGAATTCGCGGTGGCGTAACCTTGAGCACCAGTCTCGGATCCATCGTCCCCTGCTTCATATCTCGCTCCACCCGGCGCATTTCGCCATAGCTGTAATTGTTATCTATCGGAAGAGGTTACCGCATGCGCAATCCTCTTGAAAGGCTCTGTTAAGAATGACTCTTGTTCGGGCATTCACCCCCCCCTCCGGGGGTGGACATCAAGCTCCTTCAACAACCCGAAAATGACGATCCGTCAAGTATCGGCCAGCGCCATGCTTGAATATTACGTACCAAAAATTTCATACAGGAATTCAGCATGCGCTTGCAGAACAAAGTCGCCATCATTACGGGCGCGGCCAATGGCATCGGGCTTGCCACGGCAGGGAAATTCGCATCCGAGGGTGCCGTTTCGATCATTTGCGATCTCGACGCGGACCGGGTCGAACATGCTGTCCAGGCGGTACGCTCGGCAGGTGGCAGGGCCGATGGCTACGTTGTCGATGTAACCGACCGCGCCACCGTCGACGCCATGGTCGCTGATGTCATGGCGAAGCATGGCCGGATTGACATTCTGGTCAACAACGCTGGCATCACGAAGGATGCGCGTCTCATGAAAATGACCGAGGCGCAGTTCGACGCGGTCATCAATGTCAACCTGAAAGGGGTGTTCAACTGCACCCAGGCCGTCGCAGGGATCATGGTGGCCATGGGCAGTGGCTCCATCGTCAACACCTCGAGCGTCGCCGGCACATACGGCAACTATGGCCAGGCAAACTATGCCGCCTCGAAAGCCGGCATCATCGGCATGACCAAGACGTGGGCACGCGAGCTTGGTCCGTGCAACGTGCGCGTCAATGCGGTCGTCCCTGGAACTGTAGCAACGCACATTCTCGATACGATTCCGGATGAAGTCCTGAACGCGATCAAACAAGCATGCTGGCTGAAGCGGACCGGGAAGCCGGAAGAAATCGCTTCGGTCTATGCTTTCCTTGCGAGCGACGACGCCAGCTACGTCAATGGCGCAACCCTTGAGGTGAGCGGCGGCATTTCCATCTGATATCGATTCAGCGTTTCCTCGGGAGACGAAGGGATTCATTTCAGAGAAAAAAGAGGGGCCTCGCAGGCCCCCTTATATTTCCAGCGATGACAGGCACGACGTGCCCGCCAAACCCTGTTGCAGAGTCTCGTTACTGGAACAGGTCGTCGCCCATCCCGGCCAGCGCCGCATCGCCGGCCATGACCGTGGCCGCCCTGGCTTGTGCCTGCGGCAGCATCTGGTCGGCGTAGAACGCCGCGCTGGCAAGCTTGGCCCGATAGAACGGCAGGTCGCCCTCACCCTTTTCCAGGTAGCCGGCCGCTGCCAGTGCCGCCTTGCCCATCAGCCAGCCGCCGGTGACGATGACGGCGAGATCGAGATAGGGGACGGCTGCGGTCAACACCCCGGAAACGCCGGTTTTCGCATTGGCCAGCAACCAATCGGTGGCGTCGCTCCAGGCCTTGAGTCCGGCGTCGAGACGGCGGCCGATGGCCTGCAGTTCCGGACGGGCGGATTCGTTGAGGGCGTACGCCGTGGCGGCGACTTCGGCGAAGACGACGCGGGCGGTGGCGCCCTGGTCGCGCAGCAGCTTGCGGAAGATCAGGTCGTTGGCCTGGATGCCGGTCGTCCCCTCGTAGATGGTGGTGATGCGCGAGTCGCGCCAGTGTTGGGCAGCGCCGGTTTCCTCGATGAAGCCCATGCCGCCATAGATCTGGATGCCGAGCGAGGTAACCTCGATACCCATCTCGGTGCCGCCCCCCTTGACGATCGGGATCAGGAACTCGGCCAGCCACAGGTCGCGCTTCTTCTGCTCGGGGTCGCTGCCGGCATGGGCGCGGTCGAGGAGGCCGGCGGCCATGTAAGTGGTAGCGCGGCAGGCTTCGACGCGCGACTTCATCGCCATCAGCATGCGCCGGATGTCGGGGTGGTGGTCGATGGTGACCAGCGCTTCGCCGGTCACCGCGTCGCGCCCCTGCTTGCGTTCGCGGGCATAGCCCAGCGCCTGCTGGTAGGCGCGCTCGCCGAGCGCCACCCCTTGCAGGCCGACGCCCATGCGCGCTTCGTTCATCATCACGAACATGTACTCGAGGCCGCGGTTCGGCTCGCCGAGCAGATGGCCGACGGCGCCGCCGTTGTCGCCGAAGGCCAGCACGGCGGTCGGACTGGCGTGGATCCCGAGCTTGTGCTCGATCGAGACGCAGTGGGCGTCGTTGCGCGCACCTAGACTGCCGTCGGCATTGACCAGGAACTTCGGCACCAGGAACAGCGAGATGCCGCGCACCCCGGCCGGGGCATCGGGCAGGCGGGCGAGGACGAGATGGACGATGTTGTCCGTCATGTCGTGGTCGCCGTAGGTGATGAAGATCTTCTGGCCGAAGACGCGGTAGCTGCCATCGGCCTGCGGCTCGGCGCGCGAGCGGATCAGCGCCAGGTCGGAACCGGCCTGCGGCTCGGTCAGGTTCATCGTGCCGGTCCATTCGCCGGTGATCATCTTTTCCAGATAGATCGCCTTCAGCTCGTCGCTGGCGCAGGTGAGCATCGCCTGGATGGAGCCGCCGGTCAGCATCGGGCAGAGCGAGAAGGCCATGTTGGCCGAAGCCGTCATTTCCTTGACGGCGATGCCGAAGGTTTCGGGCAGCCCCTGGCCGCCGAAGTCGACCGGCATGGCGAGACCGTTCCAGCCGCTGTCGCAGAAGGCCTTGTAGGCATCCTTCCAGCCTTCCGGGGTGGTAACACCATCGGGAGCGAGCTTGCAGCCCTGGGTATCGCCGATCCGGTTGAGCGGCGCGAGGACCCCGCCGGCGAATTTGGCTGCCTCGTCGAGAATGGCGTCGGCCATGTCGGGCGTCGCCTCCTCGTAGCCCGGCAGTTGGGCAATTTCATTGAGTCCGACGATTTCGTCCATGACGAATCGCATGTCTTTTACGGGCGCACGGTAGTCGCTCATTTGCTGTCTCCTGTTCGGTTATTTCTTAAATTCGTTCGATGATGCCGGCGGCACCCATGCCGGTGCCGATGCACATGCTGATCATTCCGTACCTGCCGCCGGTGCGCTGCATGCCATGCACGAGGGTCGCCGTGCGGATGGCGCCGGTCGCCCCGAGCGGATGGCCGAGGGCGATGGCGCCGCCGAGCGGGTTGATCTTCTCCGGGTTCAGTCCGAGTTCCCGGGTCACCGCCAGCGCCTGGGCGGCGAAGGCTTCGTTGAGCTCGATCCAGTCCAGTTGATCCTGCGTAATGCCGACCTGCTGCAGCACCTTGGGAATCGCCGCGATCGGCCCGATGCCCATGATCTCGGGCGCCACACCGCCCACCGCGTAGCCGGCAAAGCGGGCGAGCGGGGTCAGGTTGTATTCCTTCAAGACCTTCTCCGAGACCAGCATCACGGCAGCGGCACCGTCGGACATCTGCGAGGCGTTGCCGGCGGTGACCGACCCCTTGGCCCGGAACACCGGTCGCAACTTGCCCAGTTTCTCGATCGAGATGTCGCCGCGCGGGCCTTCGTCATTCTCGACAACACGCCGGCGCTGCCGGATTTCGCCGGTAGCGAGGTCGGGCAGGTGGTCGCATACGGCATAGGGCGAGATTTCGGCCCCGAAATGGCCGGCGGCGATCGCCGCGCAAGCCTTGCGGTGCGAAGCTTCGGCGAAGGCATCCTGGTCGTCGCGGGAAATGTTCCACTGGCGGGCGACCTCCTCGGCGGTCAGGCCCATGCCGTAGGCGATGCCGAGGTTCTCGTCGCTGAAGATGGCCGGGTTGGGCATCACCTTGTTGCCCATGATCTGCGGCATCACGCTCATCGACTCGGTGCCGGCGGCGATCATCACGTCGGCCAGGCCGAGGCGGATCTGGGCGGCGGCATCGGCCACCGCCTGCAAGCCCGACGAGCAGAAACGGTTGATGGTGTAGCCCGGCACCGTATTCGGCAGGCCGGCCAACAGCACGCCGATGCGGGCGATGTTCATGCCCTGCTCGGCCTCGGGGATGGCGCAGCCGACGATGACGTCGCCGATGCGCGCCGGATCGATGGCCGGGACCTGGGCGACCACGGCACGCAGCGCATGGGCCAGCAGGTCGTCCGGGCGGACGTGCCGGAACAGGCCGTTGCGCTTGGCGACCGGCGTACGGGTGGCGGCGACGATGTAGGCTTCCTGAATCTGTTTGCTCATTTCTTTATCTCTCCTCGGCCCGCTCAGTTACGCAAGGGCTTGCCGGTGTCCAGCAGGTGCTGGATGCGGGCCTGGGTTTCGGGGTTCTTCAGCAAGTCGACGAACAACTTGCGCTCGACGGTCAGCAGCCATTGCTCATCGACCAGGCTGCCGCCTTCGATCTCGCCGCCGCACAGGGCGACTGCCGCGGCACGGGCGACCTGGTAGTCGTAAGCGGAAATCATCCCGCCGTCGCGCATGTTGACCAGCGTCATCTCCAGCGTCGCGATGCCGGCCCGGCCGGCGACCGGAATGGCGCGCGCCGGCTGCTTCGGCGCATAGCCGGCATCGGCCATGGCGCGGGCTTCCTTGATGGCAACGAAGAGCAGTTCGTTGGCGTTGAACAGGACGGTGTCGGAGGACTTGGCAAAGCCCATCTCGATCGCTTCGAGCGCGCTCTTCGAAACCTTGGCCGTGGCGATGTTCATGAACACCGGCTGCAGCAAGGCGAAGACTTCATTTGGTGTCGCCGTGCGCGCTGCCCACTCGGCCGCCTGCAGTGCGAATTCCTTGCAGCCGCCGCCGGCGGGGATCAGGCCGACCCCGGCTTCGACCAGGCCGGCGTAGCTTTCGAGGGCCATGACGCGCTTGCCGGCATGCATCGCGAATTCGCAGCCGCCACCCAGCGCCATGCCCTGGACCGCTGCGACGACAGGCACCTGGGCGTACTTGACGGCCATCGTCGCTTGCTGGAAGGCGGCGACGAAGCGGTCGACCCTGGCGAAGTCGCCGGCCGCACAGACTTCAGCCACCTGCGCCAGATTGGCGCCGACGGCGAACGGGGCCTCATGCCACAGGACCAGACCGGACAAGCCGGCTTCAGCCTGGGCAACAGCCGCCATGACGCCTTCGATGACTTCGGCGCCGATTGCATGCATCTTCGACTTGACGGAAACGATGCCGATTCCGGCGTCGACCGCAGGCAAGGTCCACAGGCGGACGCCGTCGTTCTCGTAGAGCGTCTCGCCGGATTTTTCCGGGGTGGCGGCAGCTTCGCCGAGGACGCGCTCGGGGAAGAGCTGGCGCTGGTAGACCGGCAGGGTCGAACGGGCGACGTAGGTGTTCCTGCTCGCCGAGTAGGAACCTTGTGCGCTATGGACACCGGTGCGCCCGGGCTCGAGTGCCCAGGCCGGCAGCGGCGTGGCGCTCATCGCCTTGCCGGCAGCGATGTCGGCAGCGATGGCCTGGGCGATGTCGGCCCAGCCGGCGGCCTGCCAGGTTTCGAACGGCCCCTGGCTCCAGCCGAAGCCCCAGCGCATGGCGAAGTCGAGGTCGCGGGCGTTGTCGGCGACGTGTTCGAGCTGGACGGCGGCGTAATGGAAGATGTCGCGGAAGATGGCCCACAGGAATTGCGCTTGCGGATGCGCCGAGGCGCGCAGGGCGGCGAAGCGTGTCGCGAGATTTCTCTCCCCAAGAATGGCGATTACATCCGGGCTGGCCGCGCTGCTCGTGGGACGATAAGCCTGCTCATCCAGATCGAGGACGTGAATCTCCTTGCCGACCTTCTTGAAGATGCCACCGCGGGTTTTTTGGCCGAGGGCGCCCTTCTCGATCAGTGCATCCAGCCAGGCGGGAACCTGGAAGTGGCGATGCCATGGATCGTCGGGCAGCGTGTCGCGCATGGTGCGTACGACGTGGGCCAAGGTGTCGAGACCGACGACGTCGGCGGTGCGGTAGGTGGCGCTCTTCGGACGACCAATGCGCGGGCCGGTCAGGGCGTCGACCGTATCGAAGCCGAGGCCGAGGCGATGCGTGTGGTGCATCACCGCGAGGATGGAGAAGACGCCGATGCGGTTGGCGACGAAGTTGGGGGTGTCGAGGGCGCGGATGACACCCTTGCCCAGGCGCGAGGTGAGCCAGGTTTCCAGCGCATCCAGCGTGCCGGCATCGGTGCTCCGGGTGCCGATGATCTCGACCAGGTGCATGTAGCGCGGCGGGTTGAAGAAGTGGATGCCGCAGAAGCGCGGTCGCACATTCTCCGGCAGGCCCTGCGCCAGGGCGTTCATCGACAGGCCGGAGGTGTTGGAGGCGATGATGGCGGTCGACGACAAAAACGGGGCGATTTTGGCGTAGAGGTCGTTCTTCCAGTCCATGCGTTCGGCGATGGCTTCGATGACGAGGTCGCAGTCGGCGAGCAACGGCAGGTGCTCCTCGTAGTTGGCGGCGTCGATGTGCTTGAGCACGGCCTTGCTGGCGAGCGGCGCCGGGTCGAGTTTCCTGAGGCCGTCGAGGGCCTTCCTGACGATGCCGTTCTTGTCGCCTTCCTTCGCGGGAAGGTCGAACAGGACGACCGGCACCCCGGCATTGGCCAGGTGCGCGGCGATCTGGGCGCCCATCACGCCGGCGCCGAGGACGGCGGCTTTTTTAACCTGTAATCTGGTCACTTCATACTCCTTGGAAAAGTCGTTCAAGCCGCGATGTGCTTGCGGATATTGTTTTGCAATCTTGCCGATGCCAGCGTCTGCCCGCTCTTCAGGGAACGCCGGCCCCCGGCACGTCGACCTCGACCACACGCAGGGTTGCGCTCGGGTTACGCCCAATCTGGGCCGGATCATGGGAATCCGAAGCACTGATGATGAGGTGCCGGCGTTCCGGTCCGCCCAGCATCACTGCATAGGCATCCGTATCCAACTCGATCCGCTCGGCGATCTCGCCGCCTTCGCGAACCCGCAACACGGCGTGCCGCCCCTCGGGATTGGCGCACCACACGGCGCCCTCGGCGTCGAGTGCGATGCCGTCGGGATGCACATCGGCAGGCAACTGGGCAAAAAGACGCCGATTGGCGAGTGAACCGTCGGGACAGATGTCGAATGCGGTCAGGCGGTGTCCCATGCACTCGGCGACGATCAATGTCTTGCCAGCGGGTGAGATGACCATCCCGTTCGGAAAATGCAAGCCGTCGGCGACGACCCGGGTGCGGCCATCGGGCTCGACGCAGGCGATGACGCAGGTGTCGACCGGCTGGTTTGCCGGATCGAAGAAGTTGTAGCCAATGTCTCCAACATACATCCGATCGTGAGCATCGACGATTCCGTCGCTCAGGCAGAAGCGCGTGATGTCGGCGAGGTTGGCCAGGAGCTGAAGCGCCTTCCCGTCCCAGCGGTAAATTTGCCGCAGTAACGCGTCACCGACCAGGATGCTGCCGTCGCGTCGGAATCCGAAGGCATTCGGAATGAATGGCAACTCCACCACCGTTTCAAGCACGCCGCTGAGGTCAACGGACTTGATCCGATTGTCGTGGATATCCAGAAACCACAGCTTGCCGTCGCGCCAGCGCGGACTTTCGGTGAATTTCAGGCCGTTCGCCTTATCGATCAATATTTTGCTGGTGTGCGTCTTCATGGCCATTCCTGTGAAATTCGGATACGGGAGAGTGAACATTAGAGGTGTCCGGAGTGCAAACTCCCCCACCCGGTGGGTGGGGAATAACGAGGATTTTCAGGTGCCACTCAGTAGTCGGCGTGGGGCGCCAGGATGTGTCTGCCCCGGATGCCGAAAGTCCATATTGCCTTATGGGTCATGAACCAAGCAGTCGGACCGGCCCGCTGCCGTCCCAATGAGCTGCCTCTGCCCGAATCATTTGGAACATGTCGAGACTGCCGCCGTCCAGGGAGAGTAATTGGATAGCCGTACCTGGCAGTTCACCCGATTCGAAACAGGCGAATTGCCCTCCCTCGCCCAAAATGGTTCCATACTGGGCCAGTTTTAGTCCGGCCTCTTCGGCCAGATTGAGATCGCGCTTCAAATTTCCGCTCAGGTAGCCGATGTGGTGCAACCCCTCATTTCCGTTGATGAGGAAATCGTGAAACAACGAGTCGGCTTCGCCACGCGGCTGGATGAGTTCGATCTGCAGCGTTCCGGAATAAGCGAAGGCGACACTGAGGTCGACATCTGTCGATTGTCCTCGATAGATGAAGGACGCCAGCGGCAGATGTTCCTGGTAGTAAAACGGACCGACCCGCATGACTTCCGTCCAGTGACGCATGGCGCGACCGATATCGCGCACCACGTAGCCGAGTTGATGCGGCGTTCCGAAAAGCTGGCTCATCTTCTTTCTCCTTGGCCGAGACCGGTCTGAATTTCACACGCTGCATGATGTTTGCGCTTCGTGTTCAAGAAACCCCACTCGACGGGTGGGAACACCCGCATGCGTATCGGGCGACTGCATCCAGAAGCCCCCCCACCAACCCACCGAGGGGGGGAAAAGCGCGTTCATCGCGGATAACAATGCAATCCGTCAAATACCGGTCAGTACCGAACGTCGCGATAGCACCCGCGCAGTATGTGCATGAGACCGGCGCCATCAATTCGCAATGTCTTTTACCTCGAAGGAGACCCCATGCCCCGCCTGATCGACCTGACCCAGACGCTTGATCCGGACAACCGCACCAAGCTGCCGCCGCAGTTGGCGAGCGCAGCGCCCGTTGTTGCGCCCGCAATCGATTACTATCACCCGGCGAAGAAGGGCGCGGAAGAGTTCTGCCGTTACCTGGGTTGCCAGCATGACGACCTGCCCGATGGCGAAGGCTGGGGGGCCGAGTTGCTCAGCGACATGTCGTCGCACTGCGGCACGCACGTCGATGCGCCGCTGCACAGTGCTTCCCGGATTTCCGGCGCCCCCGCCCGCACCATCACCGACATTGCTCTGGAAGAACTTTATCGCCCTGGAATGGTTCTGGATGTACGCCCTTGGGCGAAATTGGGCGAAGAAATCACCATCGAGATGCTCGATGCCGCCATGGCCGCAACAGGCACGACGATCAAGCAAGGGGATGCGGTACTCATTCGCACCGGCCAGGAGCGCTATACCCTGAGCGATCCGCAGTATTACCAGCAGCCCGGCATGAGCCGCGCCAGCACCTTGCACCTGACCCGTCAGGGCGCCACGATTCTGGGTACCGACGCCGTGGGTTGGGATCTGCCATTCGGCCTTATGGCCAGAAAATTCAAGGAAACCAATGACAACGCCGTGCTCTGGGACGGGCACAAGGCGATCGTCGAACGCGAAGCCTTCATCGTGCAACAGATGACCAATCTGGGTGCGCTACCGCTCACCGGCTTCATGGTCGGTTTCTTCCCGATCAAACTTGCCCGCTGCAGCGCCGCGCCGGCCCGTGTCGTTGCCTTCGTCGATTAATTCAATCACTGGAAAAGGAGACAACATGGCCATCATCGACCACTTCGACCGCGGCTGGCACATCAACCCCAAGGGCATTGCCTACATCCAGGACGAGCGCAGCGTCACCTACACCGAGGCCGGCGAACTGTCCTGTCAGGTGGCCAATGCCCTGCTCGCCAACGGATTTTCCGCCGGTACCAAGGGCGCCGTTTGGTCCAACAACGACGTCACCGCCTGGATCTGCACACTCGGCCTGTGGCGCGCCAACCTGACCTGGATTCCGGTCGGCGCGCGCAATGCCATCGAGGACAACCAGTACATCCTCGACATGTGCGACTGCGAGGTGATGTTTTTCCAGAGCTATTACGCCAACGCCATCGCCACCATCCGGCCCCTGCTGCCCAAGGTCAGGCTCTGGGTCTGCATCGATGCCGACCTTGCCGATGCGCCCTCGCTGGCAAACTGGGTCAAGGAACAGCCGAAGACCGATCCGCACGTTCCCGTCGACCTCGACGATGTGATCTGGCTAGGCTCCACCGGCGGCACCACCGGCAAACCCAAGGGCGTGATGAATACCCACCGCAGCGTGCAGACGGCCATGGCGCACATGATGATTTGCGCCACCTATGCCGGTGATGACAAGCCCGTCAACCTGGCGGCAGCGCCGATGACCCACACCGCGGGCATCCTGTCGCTGCCGACCAGCATGCGCGGCGGCACCGTGGTGGTTCTCACCAAGCCCGACCCGCAGTTGCTGTTGACTGCCATCCCCAGGCACAAAGTCACGGAACTCTTCCTGCCGCCAACGGTGATTTATCGCCTGCTGGATATTCCCGACCTGAACAAGAAGGTCGATTTCGGCTCGCTGAAGTATTTCTTCTACGGCGCTGCGCCCATGTCGGTCGAAAAACTCAAGACGGCCATCGATGTATTTGGCCCCGTGATGACCGGCGGCTACGGCCAAACCGAAGCCCCGGGCACGATTTCCAGCCTACCGCCAAGCGAACATCTTACCCACGGCCAGATTGCCTCCGACGAGCGTCTGTCCTCCGTCGGGCGCCCCAACCCGCTGATCAGGGTCGAGATGATGAACGACACCAACGAGATTCTGCCGCGGGGCGAAACCGGCGAAATCTGCGTCCGTGGCGACCTGGTCATGAAGGGCTATTACAAGGACCCGGAAAAAACTGCCGAAACCATCATCGACGGTTGGCTGCACACCGGCGACGTCGGCCATATCGATGCCGACGGCTACCTGCACATCACCGACCGCAAAAAGGACATGATCATTTCCGGCGGCTTCAACGTCTACCCGAGCGAAGTCGAGCAGGTGATCTGGGGCCATCCGGCAGTGCGGGATTGCGCCGTCATCGGCGTACCCGACGAAAAGTGGGGCGAGGCTGTCAAGGCTGTGATCGAGCTCAACGCCGGCCAGACGGTTGGCGCCGACGAGATCATTGCCCTGTGCAAGGAGAAGCTCGGCTCGGTCAAAGCCCCCAAGTCGGTGGACTTCGTCGCGGCATTGCCACGCAGCCCGGTGGGCAAAGTCCTGAAGAAGGAACTGCGTGCGGAGTACTGGCAAAACAGCAGCCGCAACATCTAATCAACTAATACCGAAACAAAAGGGAAAAACCATGAGCACAATTTACATCGCCGGCATTGCCATGACGGTATTCGGCCGCCATCTGGAACGCAGCCTGGAAGACATGGCCGGAGAAGCGCTGCAAGGCGCATTGAAGGATGCCGGATGCCAGATCAAGGACATCGGCACGGCCTATTACGCCGGCATCACCAACGGTCCGCTGCAAGGCCAGTTCGCCATCCCGGGTCAGGTGGTGATGAGCAAGATCGGCATCGAGCAGATCCCGATTTTCAACATCGACAACGGCTGTGCCGCGGGCAGTTCGGCCGTTCATCTGGCGATCCAGTCGCTCAAAGCCGGGGGTTCCGATGTAGCGCTGGCGCTGGGCTGTGAAAAAATGAACATTGCCGACAAGTTCAAGGCGCTCGGCATCATGGAAGCCGGCTGGGACGTTTCCCGCGCCGAGCAGAACTACCAAACCCTGATCAAGATGGGCGATGGCGTCGAAGTACCCACCGGCTCAGAGTCGGACAAGCCCTTCAGCAAGTTCATGTCAATCTATGCGGCGATGTGCCGCTTCCACATGAAAACATTTGGCACCACGCAGCGTCAGATTGCGGCGGTATCGGCGAAAAACCACGAACACTCCACGCGCAATCCATTCTCGCAATTCCGCAAGACCTTCTCGATCGACGAAATTCTTGCAGCCCCGCCGATTACGTATCCCTTGACCCTGCCCATGTGCGCGCCGCTTTCCGATGGCGCCGCCGCGGTGATTTTGTGCACCGAAGAAGGCCTCAAGCGGATCGGTGCCGACAAGTCGCGCTGCATCAAGGTCGCTGCAAGTGTCATCCGCAGCTTCAGCAACCGTCGTTTCGACCAGCCGGAACTGCACCTTGGCCGACTGGCGGCCAACCAGGCCTATGAAATCGCCGGTCTCGGCCCTCAGGACATGCATGTGGCCGAAGTACACGACGCGGCAGCCATGGGTGAAATCATTCAGGCCGAAAACCTGGGTTTTGTGCCGCTGGGCGCCGGCGGCCCGGCAGCCGAGCGCGGAGAGTTCAGCTTGGGGGGACGCATTCCGATCAACGTTTCGGGGGGCCTCGAGTCCAAGGGGCATCCGATCGGCGCCACCGGCATTGGTCAGCTTTACGAACTGGTGACGCAGTTACGCGGTGAAGCAGGCGATCGCCAGGTCCAGGGGGCGCGTCATGCCATCCAGGAAAACGGAGGTGGCATGATCGGTGTCGAAGAAGGTGCGGTGGCAGTTCATATCCTCACCAAGTAATCGCTTTTTTGACCCCGGTAGGCGCACGCTGAAACCTGCATGCATTTTTGAGGTTTTGTGCCTGAGTATTACCCTAAGCGACACACATGCATCAGCGCCTTTTTGACGAGGCGCTGATGCATGGAGAAGGTCCCCACGAACCTGCTGGGCCAGCGTCACAAGTGACCCAGCGATCACTTGCCATTGCCTGTCATGTCCATTCCCCCCAAGATACAACGCCGGCAACGCCGAGCGGATGCCCGGCCGCAGGAACTGCTCAGTGCAGCAATGGCGGTGTTCGTCGAGCGCGGTTATGCGGAAACTCGTGTCGAGGAAATTGCCCGGCGCGCGGGGGTCGCCAAAGCGACCATCTATCTCTATTACGAGAACAAGCTCGAACTTTTCAAGGCCGTCGTGAGGATTTCCCTTATCGCTGGCTTCGAAGATCTTTCAAGGACTCATTTTGTCCAGCCCCTCAGCGCAAGGGAACAACTAATCCTCGTGCTGTCGGTGTTTATGGAGCGAGTTGCCGGATCGCCACTCTCCGGGATTCCCAAGCTGATTATTGCCGAAGCAGGCAACTTTCCCGAGATCGCCCGCTTTTATTACGACGAGGTCATCCTGCGGGTGCGGGCCCTGATGGTCAGGGTGCTGGCCGAAGGAGCCGAGAGTGGCGAGTTCCGGCACGTGGATTCCGATTATGTCTGGCGCATTATCGTCGCGCCCATGCTTTTATCGATTATCTGGAAGCACAGCTTCCAGGTTTTCGAGCCGGAACCGCTCGATTTCCGCCGCCATCTCGAGGCGCAACTGGATCTGCTGTTCGATGGGTTGGCCACGGACAACAATAAGCTGAGGGCTGAATAGACAACTACTGGCGGTCGGCACTTCAGCTTCTGCTTGTATTGTGCCTCATCGTCATCAGGGTCATGCGCGACCGCTTCCATTACACTGGGCCGCAGGCGCTGATGGGCGTCATGGTTGCACCGTTTACCCCGATGCGCTGCGCGGCGCCTGTATCGGGATACTATTGCTGGGGTGGTTTGCCAACTGCCTCGACCACATCGCGGCCTTGGGCCAGCAACGCGGCCATCCGGTTCATCATCGGCGTGATGTGGCGGAAATACTTGAAGTAGCCGGCGCAGAGATAATTGAGCCCGGGCTCTCCATCGCGACTGGCAATAAAGCGGTTCTTGGGGCATTCGCCATGACAGGCAAAGCGGTATTCGCAGGTTCGGCATTGCCCCGGCAGGGTGTTCTCCTTGGCCGCCCCGAAGGCCACTTGCGCGGGTTGTGCGAGGAGTGAGACCGGATCTTCGGTCAACAGGTTGCCAAGGCGATATTCGGGGTACATGAAATGATCGCAGGCATAGACGCTGCCATCGTGCTCGACGATGGCAGCCTTGCCGCAGCGTGCCGCGAAGATGCAGGCAGTCGCCGGCAACTGGCACCAGGCAGCCAGTGCCCATTCGAAATTCATCACGTGGACATCGCCGACGTCGCGAGCGGTCCACTCGTCGAAGACCTCGATCAGGAAGTTCCCGTAGGCCTCGGCGTCGACGCTTGCTGCGGTCAACGCTGGTTTGGGGTCGATTTTCAGCTCCCCTTGGCTGAGCCGGGGCGGCTGGGCGAAATGCAGTTGCACGACCGAAGTTCCGGCGAGCGGTGCGGCGCGCTCGACGACCGGGTTGAACTGGATGAAGCGCACCCCCTGCTCGCGCAGGAAGCGGTACACCGCGCGCCCATGACCTACGTTGGCGCTTGATACCGTCACCAGGACATTGAATTCAACGCCGTGCCGGTTCAGCGCCTGCAAGCCAAGCATCACCGCCTCGAACGAGCCGCGCCCCTGTTTGTCCGGGCGCGCCGCGTCGTGCAATGCCGGCGGACCGTCGAGGCTGAGCCCGACAAGAAAGCCCTCCCGGGCAAGGAAGCTGCACCAGGCGTCGTCGAGCAGGGTGCCGTTGGTCTGGAGGGTGTTGCGGATCGTCTTTCCCCGCGCATGGCGCTTTTGCAGCGCCACTGCCCGTTCGAAGAAGTCGATGCCCATGAGGGTCGGTTCGCCGCCCTGCCAGGTGAATTCGACCTCGGGCGTGGTCTGCGCGTCAATGTAACGCCGGACGTAGGCTTCGAGCACCTCGTCGCTCATCCGGTAGCGCTCGCGCTCGGGGTAATAGGCTTCCTTTTCAAGATAGAAGCAATAGCCGCAGTCGAGGTTGCAACGAGCCCCGACCGGCTTCGCCATCAGGTGGAGGCCCTGCTCACGGGTAGCGGACATGGACGCTCTCAATACGGCCGCCGGCCAAGGCAAAGGGTGCGCGCTCGTGATAATCGAGTGCGACCGGCGAGCCGAGGTCGATTCCGACGTCAAATGTTTCGCTGGCCGTGAACCCGAGCGGCGGCGTGTAGGGAAGTTGTGCGCGTCCGGCTTCCCTGCCATCGATCAACAGAATCAATTCGCCAGGCGAACCGGGCTTTGGCGAGGCGATCCGCGTTTGCATTTCGATGCGGTGGCGGCCGCCGGGAAGCGGGGCACTGATCTTGATGCGCTTGAGTAGTAGCAGGTTGTATTCGTAATGCAGAGTTCCGTTGTCGATCCACATCGTCACGCCGCCGCCATTGCCGCCAAGCGCATAAATAACCCCCTTGGCATCGGCCGAGAAATCGCCGTCGACCACCACGTCGCTGTCGCGCGAGCGCAGATTCGGGGCCGCGAATTCCGGCAGGCGGCGCACTCCGGCGTCAAAACGCCATTCGCGGTAAGGGCTTTGAATCATCGCGCTCGGGTCGAGGAATGGGTAGATGCCGGCGCCGAGCGGATAAACCTTGTTGGCCCGCGCCTGCTCGTCGAATCGCTCCTTGAGGCGGGCGAGTTTTTCCGGATTCTGCTCGGCCACATCCCTGGCTTGGGAGAAATCGCCGTCGAGCTTGTACAACGACCACTTGTCCTCAGCCGGGTTCCAACCGATGAACTGCCTGATGCCGGGCAGCCAGGGGGTACGCGGCCCGAAGACCGAGGCGATCCAGCCATCTTCGTAGATGGCGCGGCTGCCCAGATTCTCGAAATATTGGACCGGCTTGCGGCCTTTCGCACCAGCGTCAGCGAAGCTGTACGCCATGCTTACACCGTCGAGCGGCTCCTGCGCGACACCATCCACCCGCTTCGGCGGCGTGATTCCGAGCACGTCGTAGAGTGTGGCGGCGATGTCGTTGACATGATGGAACTGGGCTCGCACTGCCGGATCGGCCTTGATCTTGCTGGGCCACGAGATGGCCAGCGGCGTGCGCGTTCCGCCGAAGTAGCCGGCGACCAGCTTGGTGGCATTGAACGGCGTGGAACCCGCCCATGCCCAGCCGGCGTGGTAGTGGGCGTCGGTCAGCGGGCCGCCCAAGGCATCCAGCCCCCCCAGATCACGTTGCAGCACAGCCAAATGCTGTGCGGTGGTGGTTGGCAGACCGTTCAGTGCATTCATTTCGGCGATCGTTCCGGAAAGCATGCCTTCGGCCGAGGCGCCATTGTCCGAAAACACATAGAGGATGAGGGTGTTGTCGCGTTGTCCGCTACGCTCGAGTTCATCGATCAACTTCCCGACCTGGGTGTCGGTATGCTCGAGAAAGCCAGCGTAAACTTCCATGCTTCGCGCATGGAAACGCTTCTCTTCGGGACTCAAGCTATCCCAGGCCGGCAGCGTGTCGGGGCGGGGAGGCAAGACGGCATCCTGAGGAATCCAGCCGAGCGCTTTCTGGCGGGCAAACGCCTCCTCGCGGTAGACGTCCCAGCCGGCGTCGAATCGGCCCTTGTACTTGTCGGCCCACTGCTTGTTAACGTGGTGCGGGGCGTGTACCGCACCCGGTGTCCAGTACATGAAGAAGGGCTTGTCGGGAGCGTAGGCCTGGCGCTGACGCAGCCAATGCACGGCTTGCTCGGCGAGATCTTCGGTCAGATGGTAATTCGGATCCTTCGGCGGTTCGACCGGCGTTGTATTGCGGTACAGCCGCGGTTCCCATTGCGAGGTTTCGCCGGCCATGAAGCCGTAAAAGGTATCGAAGCCATGCCCGGTCGGCCAGCGGTCGAAGGGCCCCATTGCCGTGGTGGATAGCGGCGGCGTGTTGTGCCACTTGCCGAAGGCGGAGGTCAGGTAGCCATAGTGGCGCAGAACTTCGGGAATGGTCGCAGTGGACTTCGGGATCTCGCCCGTGTAGCCGTCCCAGTCGGTGCCCAGTTCGGCGATCATCCCGTTGGCGGCGCGGTGGTGGTTGCGCCCGGTGAGCAGGGAGGCGCGGGTCGCCGAACTGATCGCACTGGTGTGGAAGGCGTTGTAGCGGATGCCGGTGTCGGCAATGCGCGTCAGCGCCGGCGTATGAACCGCGCCGCCCACTGTATCGGCCTGGGCGTACCCTGCGTCATCGAGCATGATGATCAGGACGTTGGGTGCGTCGGCGGGCAACGGGCTTGCCTGCTTGCGGCGCTGATGCTTCGACTGCTGCAATGACTCATTGGCAATGCTGGCACTTTTCGGCTTCGCCAGCGGCAATTCAGTTTGTGCGCTGGCGTATGAAAAGCATGCCAGGGCGACCGCGCCAGCAAGCAAGGTTGGCTTGTGCGGGAGAAATTTCATTTCAGGACTCCAAGCGTGTTTCTGCGTACCGCCAAAAACCAGCCGATGGCGAGTTCGAGTCGGAATCGACCGTTCATTGGGTTTGGTCCTTTGGACGATTGTTGTGTCAGGTGACAGTTTGCCGGGCTTCGCTGGCCCGCCGTTGTATTCATGTGAATGCGATCAGTGAGGCCACAGTGTGGTGCTGGCGGGGAAATAGGCGAGTACGGCCTGTTGTTCCGCGACCAACGAATGCGACTTATGCTGAATGTCAGCAGACTGCACCGACGTTGGCCACAGAAAATGAAGCGACATCGCAAGAGCGGCGGCGCAAACCACCGCTGTGGTTACGCGGAGGTGCTTCTTGACGGGCTTGGACATCGCCTTCCCCTTCGCAAATTCAGTGTAGGCAATCGACGAGCACTTTATTGACGCATTGGAGACGATGAGTCGGCCGGGAGGCTTGTATTGTGTTTCAGTGCTCATCATTCAATTCTGGGTTCGATCAAGTGACTCAGGGATTGAGGTGTTCAAGTGATGTTCCCATTCTTGCGCGGCCGTCGTAAAAATTCCTACCCTCGGTGGGGGGGATGGTTCTGTTTCGGCAAAACGGTCAGTGTGGGTAGGCGGGTGCGTCAGACATTTTGTGTTTCCGAATATCCGATTCGCTGCTTACTGCATTTTGGTTCAGGGATGCCGGACATTCGCCTGTTGAGCGAGCGCTTGGAATCATGGGGCGACTCAGGGCACCTACCCGGCCAGACCCATCGTAGGGCCTCACGCAGCCATGCGCCGCCTAATCCCGGACTCGCAGCAGCGTATCCGATGGCAATTCTCGGAAACAGTCGTTGTAGGCACGCGCGAATTCACCGAAGTGCCAGAAACCCCAGCGGAGCGCCTCAATTGCGATGGTGGTCGATCCCGGAGGCGCCGCCAGGAGCGCATGGCGTACCCGATGAAGCCTGAGCCGGATCAGAAAGGCTACCGGCGTCAGCCCCATGACCTCCTGAAACGCATACTGCAGTGCACGTTCGCTTACGCCGGTGACTCTGCAAAGGTCGGTCACGTAGAGATTGGCGCCCTTCTGCGACAGCGCATACTCCTCGGCAATCCTTACGATGAGACTCCGCCTCTGCCGCGTCCGGTCGCTGCGGCCGGGTTTGAAAACATCGGCCGTGCCGATAGCGGCCAGAAGGTTCTCGATCAGGTCGACCTGCACCGCGCGCAACTCATCCTGCCGCGCATTGAAGAGGGCAGGCTGCTCTGCGGCCGTATCGGTCAATTGCCGTCCCCAGTCGAACAGCCGGCATACCGCCGCCGGGCTTGCCTCGAGCGTCTCGATTCCCGCCGGCAGACGGAATTCACCTGCGCGCTGGCGTGCCGCCAGATGGTCGCGGATATCCCGTGGCGGTAGCAGAATCGTGACGCTTTCCCAGCCGGCATCGACGACAAACCTGGCTTCGGCCTCCGGTCCTGCGGCAAGCATCAACCCTGGACGAACCGGGAGTCCATTGACCGTCCCTTGCGACTGAGGGCCAAAGGTGACGTATGCGACCTGCCCATCGGCAACACGCGTTCGGGTACGCATGCGAAGATTGGTCGAGTGGAACACCACGGTGGCGGCCCCGGCACGAACAACCACACGTCGTGCTCGAAAAGGCACCGACTGAAGCTGTACCGCGTCCAGATCGATGAGTTCGATGCCCGCGTTGGCGTCCGTGGGATCGCTGATCTCGACGACAGTGACGGCAGTTCGGTCGTTGGCGGCTGGGGATTTCACAATTTTTTGGGCTTTTGCGGAATTCCGATAGTCGGTCCAATAGCTCGGCCGGAAAATGCACCACGCCTGCATGCGGCCAACGCGACCAGGAGCAAAAGGCGCCCGACAAGACGAAGCGATAGTGTAGCAGCGAGGAGTATTACCAGCGCTGACGCGGGACGAGGCCCAAAGACCAGGCTCGACGGCATTGCGGGAAGTGAGGCGGGAAACTTCGATTTGAGCAACAAAACCACGAATCCCCGGGCATTTGCGGTTGAGTTTGGATGGATTTACAGGGGGATCAGGTGATGGAAACCGTCCGGCAACGTTCGGCGCGCGCAAGCGGTGAGATACCTTTTAGCGGGAATTGGTTGCGGACAATTCTTTGTATCGTCGGCATGGTTGCAGCGCTTGCTGCCCCAAGCATCGCGGTAGCCGATAGCCCCCGCCGGCCGAATATCGTCGTCATCCTGGGTGATGACATGGGATTTGCCGACATGGGGTCCTTTGGCAGCGAAATCAGGACGCCCAATCTGGACTCCCTCGCCAAAGAAGGCGTGCGCTTCACGAACTTCTACACCAACCCGAGCTGCTCCCCGACGCGGGCAACGCTGCTGAGTGGCGTCGATACCCATCGCAACGGCCTCGGCAACATGGACGAATGGACGGCGCCCAATCAGCGCGGCGCGGTCGGCTACGAGGGCTATCTCAACAAGCGGGTCGCCACGCTGCCGCAACTGCTCAGGGATTCCGGCTACCACACCTACATGGTCGGCAAGTGGCACCTCGGCAAGACGCCCGAGCTGATCCCGGCGGCGCGCGGCTTCGAGCGCGACTTCTCGCTGCTCGACGGCGCCGGCAGCTACTGGGACATGACCAATTTCACCGGCGCGTCGCCCCTGTCGGTGTTCACCGAGGACGGGCGCTATCTGACGAAACTGCCCGATGACTATTACGCGACCAAGACCTACACGGACAAGCTGATCGGTTTCATCGACGCCAACCGTGGCGACGGCAAGCCCTTCTTCGCCTATGTCGCCCACCAGGCGCCACACGATCCCTACCATCTGCCCCGCGACTGGCGCAATCGCCACGTCGGCGAGTACGACAAGGGGTGGGACGCGTTGCGGGCGGAACGCCTGAAGCGGCAGGTCGAGCTCGGCATCATGCCCCCTGAAACCCAGCTCGCCGAGCGCATGTGGTTCGTGCCGGACCCCATCGTGCTGGCGCCGGCGAGCCGGGCGATCCTCGGCAAGAAGATGGAACTCTACGCCGGCATGATGGAGAACATGGATTTCCACATCGGGCGGCTCATCGACCACCTGAAGAAAATCGGCGAGTACGACAACACGGTCTTCATCGTGTTCGGCGACAACGGCGCCGAGGGCACCGACCTCTTCGCCCAGATTGCGGGAACACCCGGCACGCGCGACTTCCTCTATGCGGCGATCAAGTGGTCGCAGACCCATCCCAACGCCTGGGGCGATCCCGGTTCGTATGTCGGTTACGGCCCGATGTGGGCGCAGGTTTCGATGACGCCCTTCAGCCAGTACAAGGGCTGGGTAGCGGAAGGCGGCATTCGCAATGCCCTCGTCGTCAGCGGGCCGGTTGTCAAACGACCAGCGGGCAGCATCAACCACGGCATCATGCATGTCGCCGACATCATGCCGACGCTGCTCGAAGTAGCCGGTACCAACTATCCAAAGACGTCCGGGGGAAGCGAATTGCCGCCGCTCATGGGCAAGTCCTGGGGGCCGATGCTGACCGGACAGGTCGAGTCGCCGCGCACGACGAAGGACTATCTGGGCTGGGAAGTTTTCGGCAATCGTGCGGTACGGCAGGGCGACTGGAAGCTGCGCTGGCAATACAAGCCGTTCGGCACGGGCGACTGGGAATTGTTCAACCTGGCGAGCGATCCCGCAGAGCGTATCGACCTCGCCGCGGAGCGACCCGACAAGCTGAAGGAAATGCTCGGCCTCTGGAACGACTACGTGCAGGCCAACAACGTGATCCTGCCCAGCCGTTCCACCTTCGAAACCCTCGAAGACAAACTGCCGCAGCGTGTCCCGGACGATCCGGGCTACCCGCCACTGATCTACAAGCGGCAGTTCGTGCCACCGAAGGACATGGTGGCCGATCCCAAGCAGTGAGCGGTTGCGTGACCCGGAACCGGGCGCGAAGGACAAAATTTCTTTGAAGACGAGGGAGGCATCATGAACAAGACACACTGGTCCCGCTGGGCTGCCGTATTTCTGACGGTCGTCGGTGCGCTGTGCCCGCTGGCGACGCAGGCACAGACACCGGGACGCTTCTACCTGCGGGGGCTGAGCGATGCGAATGCAGTGCCGGTCATCGTCAACTCGATCAGCGGCAACACCAATCCGTTCGACCCTGCCCATACCGTGACGCCCGGCGCAAGCTTCGACGCGACCATGGCCCTGGTCGGTTACGCGCACACCTTCGCGTTGTTCGACCGCTCGGCGATCGCCGCAGTCATTGTGCCGATGGGGCGGATCTCGGGCGACGTGACCGTGGCCGGCCGCACGTTCAACCAGTCGGCCAGCGGCTTCGGCGATCCAATGCTCGAATTCAACATCAACCTCATCGGCCCGGCGGCACAGAAGAACATCCCCGACGCGCTGCGTTACGAGCCCGGTTTCTCGGTCGACCTGCTCGCCGACCTGGCCTTGCCGATCGGCGAGTACGACAGCAGCAAGCCGCTCAACATCGGACAGAACCGCTGGTATGGCCGCGTCGGCCTCCCCGTCATCTGGCAGCTCGGCGACTGGGTGCCGGGCCGGCGCACGACGCTGGAGCTCCTGCCGGCCGTGTGGATGTTCGGCGACAACACCGACTATGTCGGGCAGACATTGAAGACCGATCCGATGTTCCAGCTGGACGCCCACCTGACCCGCGACTTCACGGAACAATTATGGGGATCGCTTGACGCGGCCTGGTACAGCGGCGGCCAGGCGAGCATCAATGGCGTCACCCAGGGGCAAAAGCTCAACAACCTCGGTTTGGGCGTGACGCTGGGGTACAGCATCAATGACAACCTGAACCTGACCTTCGGCTACAAGTCGACCGTCAACGACAACGGGCCTGGGGATCTGCAGATGGACAGTTTCATGATCTCGCTCGTGTTCGGGTGGCATCCGCTGCTGGAAGGTTCGAAGCGACTAAAAAGCGAGAAGTAGGGCGAGTTTTCGAGTGGGTACGCCACAGGGTTGAGGGTGCCCATTTCGGTGATTCAGGCTGCTTGGTTAGAAAACTCGACCGGCCGTTTGAGGATCGCAAAGCTGCCATGGTACGTTCCGAACGTCATCAGGCCGTTTTGGGCACGATCCGGCCGTAGCGTGAAGGTGAAAGCGGTCGTTTGTCTCCGCTCACAAGCCGATGGCAGGTGACCGCACCTTTGCTGCCGTTCACCGAATGATCTGCGACCGGCGGCTTTGGCCGATGAGCCGGCAGTGGCATTTCCCGCGTCAATCGCAGCTCTCATGAAGCTGACCTTCGCCTAAGAAGCAATCGAAGGGCGGCAACGGGTTTTCCTGTTTCCTGTGGGGCCGGGCACCAATCCCAAAAATATCGACCCAGCATTGGCGGAACGTTATCGGAAATGCTGGCAGGTTTTGCGTGGTTACGGGTGGCGGGGTGCAGTCGTTTTGGCTGGGTGGTTTGGGGTGG
>Ga0209202_1000494_pt1 | contig 32608 bp, 29 predicted proteins | sample AD_UKC032_MetaG_FD_184416 | JGI IMG/M metagenome (GOLD analysis project Ga0209202, IMG submission 184416) | Active sludge microbial communities of municipal wastewater-treating anaerobic digesters from USA - AD_UKC032_MetaG (SPAdes) (version 2) | ecosystem: Engineered > Bioreactor > Anaerobic >... | reverse complement strand
GGCCTTCTTGTAGTCGATGAATTCATAGGCGACGCCGTTCTCGGTGAGCCAGTTCATGGCTTTCTTCATGGTGTCGCAGTTTTTAATTCCATAGCACAATATTGCAGATTTATTTTGAGTCATAATAATGCCTATCGCGTATAGCTATGTTCGATTTAGTACGGCTGAGCAAGCCAAAGGTGACAGTTTACGTCGGCAGGACGATAAAGCGAAGGCATATGCTGATACGCATGGTCTGACGCTTGATGAGTCTCTAACTATACGAGATTTGGGCGTGTCAGCTTTCAAAGGTGCGAATACTGAAGAGGGAAATCTAACAGTTTGGTAACTCCCCAGTCCCTCTACTCGTTGCAGCCCCAATGCGCTGACGCCTTGCCTCTGATTGGTTACATACCAAATTGCCGCCAGCCATACCCGCAACGGTGTATGCATCTTGTCGAAAATTGACCTGGTCGTGACGGTGCTTTGGAATTTGCAAACCCGACACATCAGCCGGGTGCGGGTGGCGCGGTAAGCATCCGCGATGCTGCCGCATCGCGGACACACAAATCCGCCAAGCCAGCGCAGCTTCTCCAAATGGATCAAACAGGCCGCTTTGCTCGGGAACCAATCCAAAAACTCATTCCTGTTCCGAGGGTCAGGGCAATCGCATTTACCCCAGTAGAGCGAGGCCAAGCAATGAGGCGCGGTAATCGGGGAGACGGTTGGCGGTTTTGCGGCGACCGCGCAAGCTGCGCTTGGGGTACTGGGTATCCTGGCGCAGCAGAGACAGCGCGAACTTGCGCAGGGCCGACAGATTCTGTGGCGCATGGCCTTTGCGCACCCGGCAGTCGTCCTCGCGGAACGTGACATCGAGCACCAATGCAACCGGTTTTAGACACCCCAGTGGCTGCGTGCCGCCAGCGCGAAGGCCTCGGTATTGCTGAGATCCTTCGAGCCGATGTAGAACGCTCGCTTGGTCGAGGTCTTGCCGTTGATCTCGCGTGACCGCTCGACCATGCCTACGCGCGCCAACTTCGGCCAGTGCCGTCGGATCGGACGATCCAGCCACGCCAAATCGCTCACCCACCAGACCCTGCGGGTTTCGATCCGGCCATGATCCTTCTCGAGCGTCTCGTACCGACTTACCGGCAAGGTGCCGAATCCGCCGGCATCGGCATCGGCTTCGGCAAAGAACTCCCGCAGTGCATCGGCCAACTGGCCCTGATTGTCCTTGAGCGCCAGCAGATAGTCGCCGCCCCGTTCGACGATCTGCTGTGCAATCTCGGTCTGGCAACTGATGGCATCGATGGTGACGATGCAGCCCTTGAGGGTCAGCGTAGCCAGCAACGCCTTGATGGCGGCAATCTCGTTGTCCTCGGCCCATTCCGCGACATCCACCCACGTATCTGCGCCGCACAGCACGGCGCATAGCGCCATGAGGATCATCTCGCGCAGGTCGTGCCGCTGTGCCGGCCCCGTGCGCGGGTCGGAAAGACCCGTAAATGCTTCCTCCAGCGTCATCTCCACCCCCGACAAAAGTCGAGAGTGGACCTGAATTCGGCGCGGTACACAAGCTCAAGTCATAACCGCTTGTCTGTAAAAGACTTTCTTTCAGGGTTTACGACAGTGGCGTGTGCGATTGCCCTGTTCCAAGGTGGTCTTTGCCGGCGACGAGTGATATTATCTGTATATCTATCCAGTAATTCTGCATCGGTGGAACTAAGTGGATAGCCCTTGAATATCTACAATCATCGATCCAGCCGGAGAAAATCATGTTCAAGCTCACGCCGCGTCAGCAGGAAATCCTCGATTTCATCAAGAGCACCCTCGAAGTGCTCGGCGCGCCGCCAACGCGGGCGGAGATTTCCCATGCCTTCGGTTTCGCCTCGCCGAACGCCGCCGAGGATCACCTAAAGGCGCTCGCCAAGAAGGGGGCCATCGTGCTCGAACCCGGCTCGGCGCGCGGCATCCGGCTGGTCGAACAGCTCGGCCTGCCGCTGATCGGCAGCGTCGCCGCCGGCTCGCCGATTCTCGCCGTCGAGAACGTGCAGGGCCGCTACGCGCTGGATGCCCAGCTCTTCAGCCCGCGCGCCGATTACCTGCTCAAGGTGCGCGGCCTGTCGATGATCGATGCCGGCATCTTCGACGGTGACCTGCTCGCCGTGCACAAGACCAACCAGGCGCGCGACGGCCAGATCGTCGTCGCCCGGCTCGACGAGGAAGTGACCGTCAAGCGCCTGCAGCATCGCGGCGGCTTTATCGAGCTGATTGCCGAAAACCCGGATTTCGAGCCGATCATCGTCAACCCGGGCGAAGTCGATTTCGCCATCGAAGGCATCGCCGTCGGCCTGATTCGCGGGGCGATCAGCACCTTGTCATGAGCGCGGCGCCGTTGCCGATCGCCCTGGCCGAGGTGCTGGCCAGAGGCGACGTCTGGTGCGGCGACACGCTGGCCAGCCTGCCGGAAGCGACCATTCCCAGCGGCCATGCCGAACTCGATGCCGAACTGCCGGGCGGCGGCTGGCCGCGTGGCAATCTCACCGAAATCCTGGTCGACCGCAGCGGCCTCGGCGAACTGAGCCTGCTGCTGCCGGCCCTGGCGCAGTTGTCGGCCGGTGGCGGCTGGCTGGCGCTGGTGGCGCCGCCCTGGCTGCCGCATGCGCCGGCCTGGGCGGCGGCCGGGGTGGTTCCGGAACGACTGGTCGTCGTGCGTGCCGGGCGGCACGTGGCATGGAGCCTGGAGCAGTTACTGGCCAGCGGCGGTTTTGCCGGCGTCCTGGCGTGGCTGGAAGCTGGCCTCGATGCGCGGGCTTTGCGCCGTTTGCAGGTCGCTGCCGAGAAGCGGCCGGTTTTTGCCTGTTTATGGCGGTCGACCGCAACAGCCGGCAGCCCGTCGCCGGCGCCGTTGCGTATCGCACTGGCTGCCGGCGAGGGCGGTTTGAACTTGCGCATACTCAAGCGCCGTGGCCGGCCGGCGGCACGGCCGCTGATCCTGTCCATTCCCCGTCCCGGGAGAGCGAACCGTGTTGTGGCTGGCCCTGCACTTTCCCCTGTTGCCGCTCGAAGCGCTGCCCTTGCGGCGCTCGCCTAGCGCCGTCGTCGCGCGCGGCCGGGTGTGGGCCTGCGATCGGGCGGCGGCAGCGGCCGGGGTCGCTGTCGGGCATAAGTTGTCGACGGCACTCGGCCTGCAGCCTGGCCTCGCCGTCTTCGAGCGCGAAGCGGCGCTGGAACGCCGCACGCTGGAGAACTTGGCATGCTGGGCCGGGCGGTTCACGCCAACCGTCAGCCTCGCACCACCGGCCGGCCTGTTGCTGGAAATCGGTGGCTGCCTGCGCCTGTTCGGCGGGGCGCCGGCCATTGTCGATGCCGTCCTGGCCGGGTGCGCCGAACAGGCTTATTCCGTCGCCTGGGCCGCGGCGCCGACGCCGCTCGGTGCGCGCTGGCTGGCACAGGCCGGCAATGGCGCGCTTCATCCGACGCCGATGGCCATGCAGGCAGCGCTCGCCGGGCTGCCGTGCACCGTGCCCGACTGGCCGGCCGAAGTGCCCGCACGTTTGGCCGCTTTCGGCCTGCACCGCATTGGCGACCTGGCGCAGGTGCCTGCGGCCGGCCTGCGCCGGCGCCTCGGCAACGGCCCGGTCGACGACCTGCTGCGCGCTCGTGGCGAGTTGCCTGACCCGCAAAAGCCCTTTGCCTTTCCCGAAAAATTCGCCGGTGATCTCGAATTGCCGGCCCGCGTCGAGCATGCCGAGGCGCTGGCCTTTGCCGGACAGCGGCTGCTCGCGGCGCTGAGCGGCTGGCTGCATGCACGCCAGCTGCTGGCGCGCGCCTGCACGTTGCACTTGAAGCACGATGACGGCACCCACAGCACGCTGCCTCTGCGCCCGGCCGAAGCGAGCGCCGACGAGGGGCGTTTCCTGCGCCTGTTGCGTGAGCATCTGGGCCGCCTGCAACTGGCGGCACCGGTCGCTGCCCTGCGCCTGGCCGCCGACGAGGTGGTCGCCCGGCCCGGCGCCAGCGTCCATCTTTTCGACCAGCCACCGGCTGGGGAGGGCGCGCCGGCTTGCCTTGAACGCCTGCGCGCCCGGCTCGGCGAAAGCGCGGTCCGGACCCTCGCCCCGCACGCCGACTACCGGCCGGAATGCGCGACGCGCGAAAGCGAGATTGCCGTGGATTTTGCCTCTGCAGGGCCGTCGACCGCAGCATTCACGCCGCCGCGGCCGCTGTGGCTGCTGCCCGAGCCGCAGGCCCTGGCCGAACGGAGCGACGGCCCGCACTGGCGAGGCCCACTGCAACTGCTGACACGCGGCGAGCGTCTGGAAAGCGGCTGGTGGGATGCCGGCGAGGACGCTGCGGCCGGCGACATGCAGCGCGAGTATTTTGTTGCCCGCAATTCGCAGGGGCAATGGGCATGGATTTTCCGCGATGCACAGGGGTGGTTTCTGCACGGTCTGTTCGCCTGAGATTGCGCCCGCCATGCAACTGCCCGCTTACGTCGAACTGCACTGCCTGTCCAACTTCAGCTTCCTGCGCGGTGCCTCGCACCCGGACGAACTGGTGGCGCAGGCTGCGGCGCAGGGCTATGCCGCGCTGGCCTTGACCGACGAATGTTCGCTGGCCGGCGTCGTGCGGGCGCATCGGGCGGCGCAGACACTCAGGCAGCAGTCGATCGAAACCTATGGCGAGGCGGTCGGCATACAAAAGGCGCTGAAGTTTCTGATCGGCAGCGAGATGACCACGGTTGACGGTCTGAAGCTGGTCTTTCTGGCGAAAAACCGCGAGGGCTACGGCAACCTGTCGGCGCTCATCACGTTGGCCCGGCGGCGTGCTGAGAAGGGTGCCTATACCTTGCAGCGCCACGATCTCAACATCGTGTCGCCGAATGGCGCGCTGCCCGATTGTCTGGTGCTGTGGGCGCCGGATGAAATGCCCGCGGTTGCCGACGGGCGCTGGCTGGCCGAGCGCTTTCCCGGCCGCGCCTGGCTCGCCGTCGAACTGCACGCCGGGCCGGACGACGGCGCCCGGCTGGAGTCCCTGCAGGCCCTGGGCGCCGACTGCGGTCTGCCCCTGGTCGCCGCCGGCGACGTGCACATGCATGCCAGATCGCGGCGTCCGGTGCAGGACGTGCTGACCGCGCTGCGCCTCAAGACCACGGTGTTCGGTGCCGGCTACGCATTGTTTCCGAACGGCGAGCGGCATCTGCGTAGCCGCCTGCGCCTGGCGCGGCTGTATCCGCCGGAATTGCTGGCGGCCACGCTGGAGATCGCCGCGCAATGCAGTTTCTCGCTGGACGAACTGCGCTACGAATACCCGGAGGAAATCGTTCCGTCCGATGAGACGCCAGGCTCCTGGCTACGCAAAGAGACCGAGCGCGGCCTGCGCCGGCGCTATCCGGGCGGTGTGCCGGCCAGCGTGCGCGGGCGCATTGAGCACGAATTGGCGCTGATCGCCGGGATGGCCTACGAAGCCTATTTCCTGACCGTGTACGACATCGTCCGCTTTGCCCGCCGCCAGAAAATCCTCTGCCAGGGGCGCGGCTCGGCGGCCAATTCGGCGGTGTGTTTCGCGCTCGGCATCACCGAGGTCGATCCGGCGCGTTCGGACATGTTGTTCGAACGCTTCATCTCGAAGGAACGCGGCGAGCCGCCGGACATCGACGTCGATTTCGAGCATGAGCGGCGTGACGAGGTGATCGCCTACATTTACGGAAAATACGGCCGCGAACGGGCGGCGCTGGCGGCGGCGCTGATCACCTACCGCACCAAGGGGGCGTTGCGCGATGCCGGCCGGGCGCTCGGTTTCGGCATCGCCCAGATCGACGCGCTGACCGCCGCGCTGGCCTGGTGGGACAAGCGCGAGCAGTTGCCGGAACGCTTCGCCGAACTCGGCCTTGACCCGCACTCGCCGCGCGTCGAGAAATGGCTGTGGATCGCCGAACAGCTGCGTGGCTTTCCGCGCCACCTGACGCAGCATGTCGGCGGCTTCGTCATGTCGCGCGGGCCGTTGGCGCGGCTGGTGCCGGTCGAGAACACCGCCATGCCCGAGCGCACAGTGATCCAGTGGGACAAGGACGACCTCGACGCCGTCGGCCTGATGAAGGTCGACATCCTGGCGCTGGGCATGCTGTCGGCGATCCGCCGCATGCTCGAGCTCGTCGAGCATGGTTGCGGTCGACGCCTGGAAATGCACGAAATCCCGCCGGAAGACCGGGAAACCTACGAGATGCTGTGCCAGGCCGACAGCATGGGCGTCTTCCAGGTCGAGTCGCGCGCCCAGATGGCCATGCTGCCGCGCCTGAAACCGCGCAACTATTACGACCTCGTCGTCGAGGTGGCGCTGGTGCGGCCGGGGCCGATCCAGGGCGACATGGTGCATCCCTACCTGAAGCGGCGGCAGGGCAGGGAGAAAATCGAGAAAATTTCGCCGGCGGTCGATGCCGTGCTGGCGCGCACCTGCGGCGTGCCCATCTTCCAGGAACAGGTCATGCAACTGGCCATCGTCTCCGCCGATTTCACGCCCGGCGAGGCCGACCAGTTGCGCCGGGCGATGGCCGCCTGGCGCAGGAAGGGCGACCTCGCGCGCTACCAGGACAAGCTGCGCGCGGGCATGAGCAAGAACGGCATCCCGGCCGATTTCATCGAACGCATCATTGCGCAGATCCAGGGCTTCGGCGAATACGGCTTTCCCGAATCGCACGCAGCCAGCTTCGCGCTGCTCGTCTATGCCTCGGCCTGGCTCAAGCGCCACCATCCGGCCGCCTTCCTGTGCGGTCTGCTGAACAGCCAGCCGATGGGCTTCTACTCGCCGTCGATACTGGTCCAGGATGCGCGCCGGCATGGTCTCTCCGTGCTGCCGCCGGACGTCACGGCCAGCGACTGGGACAGCCGCGTCGACGCCAGTGGTGCAGTGCGCCTGGGGTTGCGCGAGATCAGCGGGTTTTCAAAGACGGTGGCCGAGCTTGTTGCGGTCAACAGGCAAAAACGGCCGTTTTCCAGCGTTGCCGATCTCGCCGCCCGGGTCGGACTGGCGCGCCGCGATCTCGACCTGCTGGCCGCCGCCGATGCCTTGCAAAGCCTGGCCGGCCACCGTCGACAGGCGGCATGGTCGGCGAGCGCGGAAAATCTGGCGGTGCAGGGCGACCTCTTCGTCGGGCAGCCGACCCGGGAGGCAGCGGTGAATCTGCCGGCGCCGGACGAAGGGGAAAACCTCGTTGCCGATTACCGCAGCCTCGGCCTGACCCTGCGTCGCCATCCGCTGGCTCTGCTCCGCCAGCATCTCGCCGAACGCCGTTTCATTCCCGCCGCGGATTTGCGGGCCAGCGGCAACCGCGCCCTGATCCGCGCCGCCGGCATCGTCGTCGGTCGCCAGCGTCCGGGCACGGCAACTGGCATCGTTTTCGTCACGCTGGAGGATGAAAGCGGCCTGACCAACGTTGTCGTCCAGCCCTGGCTGGTCGAGAAGCAGCGGCGCGAACTGCTTGGCGCGACGCTGCTCGGCGTCTATGGGCAATTGCAGGTGGAGGGCGAGGTGGTGCACCTGGTCGCCAAGCGGCTGGTCGACCTGTCCGCCTGGCTGGGGCGGCTGGAAACCTCCAGCCGGGATTTCCACTGAGTGACTTGCAGTCAGGATATTCGGGGATCAGGGCCGCCCGGCTATGCAGCAGACCGGGTGGCGAGGAATTCTCCATTGCCAACGGGCACCAGGCAGGTAGTGAAGTCGGGGTCGGCTTCAACAAGCGCGATGAAAGGTGCCATTTGCTCCGGGTGAGAGGTGGCATTGTCCACCACGAGCAACCCGCCTCTGCGAAGGACTCGCTTGATATCGGGCCACCAGCCCGGATACTCCGGGCGCTCCGAATCGAGAAAGATCAAGTCGAAGCTGGCGTCGGTCGCTGCGGCAAGAATGCGGCCTGCGTCTCCGTGTTCTTGCGTGATCGCCGGGGAAAGGCCGGCGCGTGCAAAGTTTTGGGCAGCCAGGCCAATCTTGAATTCAGAAAGCTCGACGGTCGTGACCCGGCCACCGATCGCGCAGGCGGCATCGGCGAGCCAGAGCGTCGAATAACCGTTCGAGGTTCCGATTTCAAGTACGCGCCTGGCATTCGTGGCCCGAACGAGCACCGAGAGGAACTCGCCCGTATCGCGCGTGATGTTCAGCATGCGGCGAGGCCGCTCGGTAATCGTGCTGTCGTTCGCTTCGCCGAAATGCTCGAGTTCGGATAGCAGTTGCTGAAGTGATTCAGTCAATTCCTGTCTCCTTGCTCGTTCAGCCTGTCAGCGGCTTGACCACGCGCTTGACGGCAGTATCGTCGGGGTGCGGGTGGATGCTGAAACCGAGGCTGGTCATCAGGCGGAACATCTTGCTGTTGGTCGACAGTACGTCGCCGACCACGGCGCGATAGCCCTTCTGGCGGGCGCAGTCGATCAGCGCGGTCATCAGCTTGCGGCCGACGCCAGCCTTCTGGCAGTTGTCGCCGACGGCGAGCGCGAATTCGACCGATTCGCCGTCCGGGTTGCCGACATAGCGGGCGACGCCGATCTGCGTTTCCTTGCCTTCGTCGTCGGTCATGGTGGCGACCAGCGCCATTTCGCGGTCGTAGTCGATCTGCGTGAAGCGCACCAGCATGGTCTGCGTCAGTTCGCGCAGGGTGTCCATGAAGCGGTAGTAGCGCGATTCGTCGGACATGGCCTTGACGAATTCCTGCTCCATCTCGGCGTCTTCCGGGCGGATCGGGCGGATGGTGACGACCTTGCCGTCGTTCATCTGCCATTCCTGGATCAGGTGCACCGGGTAGGGGTAGATCGACATGTGGGCGTAGCGGTCGCCGCTGGCGCCGCCGGCGTGGTCGATGACGATACGCGCATCGGCGGCGATGGCGCCGTTTTCATCGACGATCAGCGGGTTGAGATCGAGTTCCATGATCCACGGCAACTCGCAGACCATTTCGGAGATGCACAGCAGCACTTCCTTGAGGGCGGGACGGTCGACCGGCGGCATGTTGTGGAACTGGTCGAGGATCACCGAGGCACGGGTCGAGTCGATCAGATCCTTGGCCAGGAATTCGTTCAGCGGCGGCAAGGCGACCGAGCGGTCGCTGAAGATTTCGACGTCGAATCCGCCGGCGCCGAAGGTGATGACCGGCCCGAAGATCGGATCGCGGAAGACGCCGATCATCACCTCGCGGCCGTTTGGACGCGACAGGAAGGGCTCGATCGAGACGCCGTTGATCTTGGCGTGCGGATGGCGCTTCTGCACGGTGTCGATGATGTCGTGATAAGCGTTGCGCACCGCCGGCGCGTTCATGATGTTGAGGCGCACACCGCCGGCATCGGACTTGTGCGGCAGGTCGGGCGAATCGACCTTCATGGCGATCGGGAAGCCGATCTGTTCAGCGAGCAGCAGCGCCTCGGTCGCCGTGCGGGCAACCATGGTCTGCGCCACCGGCACCTTGAAGGCGCGCAGAATGGCCTTCGATTCCATCTCGGAGAGCACCTTGCGCCGTTCGGCGAGCAGGGCCTCGATCAGCATCTTGGCGCCTTCGGCTTCCGGCCGGCCGTGCTGGCGGGTCGGTTCCGGCGTTTGCAGCAGCAGTTTCTGGTTGCGGTAGTACTTCGAGATGTGATGGAACAGCTCGATCGCCGTCTCCGGCATGCGGAAGGCCGGAATGCCGGAATCCTCGAGGAACCGGCGGGCGGCGGAAACCTGCTCCTCGCCCATCCAGCAGCAAATGATCGAGCGATTGGCCTTGTCGGCCACTTCGACGATGGCCTTGGCCACTTCCATCGGTTCCGTCATTGCCTGCGGCGAGAGCATGACCAGCGTGCTGTCGACGCCCGGATCCTGGGTGACGGTCAGGATGGCGTCGCGGTAGCGCTCGGGTGTCGCGTCGCCGGCGATGTCGATCGGATTGCTGTGCGACCAGTTGGTCGGCAGCGTCTTGTTGAGGGCTGCCATCGTTTCCTGCGACAGCTGCGCCAGCGGAATGCCGAGGTCGCCGGCGCGGTCGGCCGCCATGGCGCCCGGCCCGCCGCCGTTGGTGATGATGGCGAGGCGGTTGCCGAGCGGACGGAACTTGGAAGCGAGCGCCTTGGCGGCGTAGAACAGTTGCCCGACGTTCTGGACGCGAACGACGCCGGCACGGCGCACCGCGGCGTCGAACACGGTGTCGGAAACGGCGGCCATGCCTGAGTGGGTGGCAGTGGCCATGGCGCCGGCCTCGTGGCGGCCGGCCTTGAGCAGGATGATCGGCTTGATGCGGGCGGCCGAGCGCAGCGCGCTCATGAAGCGGCGGGCATTGCGGATGCCCTCGACGTACATCAGGATGTAATGCGTGCGGTTGTCGTAGATCAGGTAATCGAGGATCTCGCCGAAATCGACGTCGGCCGTCATGCCCAGCGAAATGACCGACGAGAAGCCGACCTGGTTGCTCTTGGCCCAGTCGAGCACCGCCGAACACATGGCGCCGGATTGCGAAACCAGGGCCAGGTTGCCGCCGTTGGCGGTCATCTTGGCGAAAGTGGCGTTCAGCCCGATGTCGGGGCGGATGATGCCGAGGCAGTTGGGGCCGAGGATGCGGACGTTGTAGGAACGGGCGATTTCGAGCGTTTTGCGCTCGAGGGCGGCGCCGATGTGGCCGGATTCCGAGAAGCCGGCGGTGATGATGATGACGTTGCGCACGCCGCTGCGGCCGCATTGTTCGATGATTTGCGGCACCGTCTGCGGGCGGGTGGCGATCACCGCCATCTCGACGCGGGCGCCGATTTCCTCGATCGACTTGTAGGCCTGCTGGCCCTGTACGGTTTCGTGCTTGGGGTTGATGGCGTAGAGCCGGCCCTTGTAGCCCGAACCCAATATGTTCTTGAAGATGATGTTGCCGACGGCATTTTCGCGGTCGGAGGCGCCGATGACGGCGACCGATTTCGGCTCGAAAAGCGTGGTTAGATAGTGCTGTTCCAACATTTTAAACCCCTTTTTCAGGCGTTATTGTGCAGTGCACAATGCTAGCATAAATGCAAGATGATTTCCATGCGCGGCATAGGGAAATGCGCCTAATCGGCGAGCCGGCATTCGAGCAGTAGCGGCTGCGAAAGCAGGCGGGCGGTCGGGCAGCGGCCGGCAATTTCGACCAGCCGGGCGCGCTGTTCCGGGCTGAGGTCGCCATCCAGCGTCAGGCTGCGCACGATGCGGTCGCGGTTGACGCCGTCCACCACCAGTTTTTCGTGGGTCACGTCGACCTGGATGTGGGTCAGCGGCAGTCCCTTGCGCTCGGCGTACATGCGAACCGTCATCGACGTGCAGGCGCCGAGGCCGGCCATCACGAACTCGAACGGGGCGGGGCCGGCGTCGGCGCCGCCGACGCTCACCGGTTCGTCGGCGATCAAGTGGTGCTGGCCGACAATCACCTCCTGCTGGTATCTTCCCTGACCATTTTCCCGAACGACGACGCTACCCGACATGACTGGCTCCTCGTATGAAATCGCTGCGATGATACCCCCATCGCCTTGGGTGGTGCGCCATCTGGCGCAGGTTCCGGCGAGCGGGCGGATTCTTGATCTCGCCTGCGGCGGCGGGCGCCATACGCGCTGGTTGGCGGCGCAGGGGCGCAGCGTGCTGGCCGTCGACCGCGACCAGTCGGCGCTGGCCGGGCTGCAGGGTTTGCCCGGTGTCGCGGTGCTGGTTGCCGATCTCGAAACGGACGACTGGCCGCTGGCCGGACAGCGCTTTGCCGGCGTTATCGTCACCAATTACCTGTGGCGGCGGCGCCTGCCGGATGTCTGCGCGCTGCTGGCGGAGGGCGGCGTCCTAATTTACGAGACCTTCATGGTTGGCAACGAAGCCTACGGCAAGCCGTCCAACCCGGAATTCCTGCTGCGTCCGCAGGAATTGCGCGTTGTCGCCAGAGCGGCCGGGCTGCGCGAGATTGCGTTCGAGGAAGGCTACACGGCGACGCCGAAGCAGGCGTTGCGTCAGGCGATCTGTGCCGCTCGCGAGTGAACGAGGCGCGTGGCCAGCTCGGTGATGCCCTCGACCGAGAGATCGTCGGTGGGAAATGCCTCGGGGTGCCGGTAACCGGTGAAATTCGCGTTCTGTGAGCGGCGGTAGAGCGCGTCGTAATGCTGTTCCAGCAATTCGCGAACCAGTGTCGGCCAGTCCGCCGAGCATACCAACTCATGCCAGCGGGCGAAGGTTTCACGGCTGTGCAGGTTCTTGATGCCGTCGAGGCGCTGGAGCAGGAAATCCGGCATCGTCAGGAAATAATCGTAATCGTTGAGCAGGAAGGCGACGCGGGCATCCAGCGTCGCTTCGACATGCAGGCATTCGCCGTGGCGGATGCGTTCGATCAGCGCTTCGGGCAAGTGCAGGCGGCCGATCTTGCGGCTTTCCGCCTCGACATAGACCGGCCGCGCCGGGTCGAAGCCTGCCAGTACCGTTAACAGCGAAGTCTCGAAGGATTTCTGGCTGGGTTGCGGTTGGCCGGGCAGGACGCCGAGGACCGAGCCCTTGTGGCTGGCCAGGGTTTCAAGATCGAGTACCTGTTCGCCGAGTTCGGCAATGGCCTGCAGAATGCGCGTCTTGCCGCTGCCGGTGGCACCGCAGACGACGCGGAAGGCGAGGGCCTGTGGCAGGCTTTCGAGTTGCGTGACGACGTGGCTGCGCCAGGTCTTGTAGCCGCCATCCAGCTGGACGGCCTTCCAGCCGATGGCGCGGAACACGGTGGTCATCGAGCCGCTGCGGTTACCGCCGCGCCAGCAGTAGATCAGCGGCTTCCAGTCCTTCGCCTTGTCGAGAAAATGCGCGCGCAGGTGGCGGGCGATGTTTTCAGAGACCAGCGCGGCGCCGATCTTGCGGGCCTCGAAGGGCGAGACCTGCTTGTACAGCGTGCCGACCACGATGCGCTGTTCGTCGTCCAGCACCGGGCAGTTGATGGCGCCGGGAATGTGGTCCTCGGCAAATTCGGCCGGGGAGCGGACATCGATGATTGCGTCGAAGCTGCCGAGATCGGCAAGGGGCGGGCGGTCAGGCGTCATCCGGTTATTTTAGCAGGGGCTGCAGGCCGGGCCAGACGCCATCGAGGATCAGCGACTGCGCTTCGGCGGTCGGGTGCAGGTTGTCGGCCTGGAAATAGCTACGCTCGGCGGCGACCGGGGCGAGCAGGAAGTCGAGCCGGGCACTCTTCTTCTGCTTGGCCAGTTCGGCGAAGCTCCTGTCGAATTCGGCGGCATAAGGGCCGTAGTTGGGCGGCAGGCGCATACCGATCAACAGCGTGCGGGCGCCGGCGGCGTGGGCGGCATCGAGCATGGCGGCGAGGTTGTCGCGCATCTGGTCGAGCGGCAGGCCACGCAGGCCATCGTTGGCACCGAGGGCGATGACGACGACCGCCGGCTTGTGCTGGCGTAGCGCATCGGGCAGCCGGGCGCGGCCGCCGGCCGTGGTTTCGCCGGAGATGGAGAGATTGGCAACGCTATAATCGAGGCGCTTCTCCGTCAGGCGTTTGCCCAGCAACGAGGGCCAGGCCTGTTCGGGGCGGATGCCGTAGCCGGCGGAAAGCGAATCGCCCATGACCAGGATGGTGCGGGCGGCGAACGCCGGGGCGGCGGAACAGAACAGGGCAAACAGGAGCAGGAAAATCCGCATGATGGAAAAACCGGTGGTTGAAGTATTGGCGCTGGGCAAGACGGTGGATAACGGCGGCGAGCCGCTGACGATCCTGCAGGATATTTCCTTTTCGGTCATGCCGGGGGAAACGGTTGCGATCGTCGGCGCCTCGGGTTCGGGCAAGTCGACCCTGCTTGGTCTGCTGGCCGGCTTGGATGTTCCCACGGCTGGCGAAATCCGTCTCGACGGCGTGGCGCTGGCGGCGCTCGACGAGGACGAGCGGGCGCGCCAGCGCGGCAAGCTGCTCGGCTTCGTCTTCCAGTCCTTCCAGTTGCTGCCTTCGCTCAACGCGCTGGAGAACGTCATGTTGCCGCTGGAATTGGCCGGTTCGCGGACGTCGACCGCGACCGCCCGCGACTGGCTGGCGCGCGTCGGGCTGGAGCACCGGCTGAAGCACTATCCGAAGCATCTGTCGGGCGGCGAGCAGCAGCGCGTCGCGCTGGCTCGCGCCTTCGCGCCGAATCCGCGGCTGGTGCTGGCCGACGAGCCGACTGGCAACCTCGATGCGGCAACCGGGCAGCAGATCATCGAGATGATGTTCGAGCTCAACGCGAAGCAGGGCACGACACTGATCCTCGTCACCCACGACGAGGCGATCGCCGCGCGTTGCGGGCGCGTGCTGCGGATTCAGTCGGGCCGGCTCGGCTGAGTCGTGCTGGCGTCGGTAACGCGGCCGCGCGGGCCGTGCTTGACGTAGAGAATCTGCGCCGCCTGCCAGGCGGCGAGGCGTTCCGGATCGAGTGCCAGGCCGGTCGCCAATCGCTCGACGCCGACCGGCCGCCAGCGCTCGTCGGGCTGGTCGGCGCGGGATTTCATTTTTTCCCTGAGATAGCTGGCCATCACCAATGCAACGGCGATGCCGACCACCGTGGGCAGGATATTCACCAGCGAGAGAAACGAGTGGAGGCTGATCTGGCTCGGGAAATAGATTTCCGGCAGGTCGTAGCCGAGATAGCGGCCGAGAGCCGCAAGAAACGGGATCCACATCGCCAGCCAGAGCAGCCAGGCGAGCACCGTCACGAACAGCCCTAACGCCCGCCGCAGCGGGTGCGCGAGGTCGGGCCGCTCGATGATCAGCGGGAGGCGTCGGGTTTGATGCCGCGGTCGGGACTCGTCCATCGTGCGCGCTTTTCAGTGTCTCGGAGAAGGATTTTCGGCAATGCCATGACAGAAGTCGCAGCGGTGATGACCCAGTAGATGATCGGATACCAGATCATCCAGAAGTAGTTTTTCAGCAACCCGCGATCGTAGGGCCTATCGAGCACCAGGCTGAGCATGATCTGAAACATGCAGGTGGTGCCGATCAGCAGGCCAGCCCAGCCGAGCATCAGGATGGGGACGCTCTGCAGGTCCACCTTGAAAAATATCAGGTCGATCCCCCGGTAAACCGCCAGCAACGAGAACAGGCAAGCCCAGAGGATGCTCATCGAATACTCGATGCAGAGCGGCCAAAGCCGCAGGTTTTTCAGCGAAAACAGCTGCGGCCAGTAGTCGAGCAGCACCTGGGTGCCACCCATCGACCAGCGCAGGCGCTGCTTCCACAGGCCGCCCAGGGTTTCCGGCATGAGGATCCAGCACAGCGCGCGCGGCTCGAAGCGGACTTCCCAGCCAGCCAGCTGCAGCTTCCAGGAAATGTCGACGTCCTCGGTCAGCTTTTCCGGGCTCCAGTAGCCGACTTCGTGCAGCGCGCTGCGGCGGAAGGCGGTGATGACGCCGGAGACGGTGAAGATCAGGCCGACCGAACGCTGGGCACGCTTGATCAGCCCGACGATCGACGAAAACTCGCCGACCTGGATGCGCCCGAGCAGGGTCGAGCGGTTGCGCACGCGCGGGTTGCCGGTGACGGCACCGACTTCGTGCGCGTCGAAATGGCGCACCAGCCAGTGCAGCGAATGTGGGTCGAGACGGGCATCACCGTCGATGCCGACGAGGATCTCCGCCTTGGTCAGTAACGCGGCGGTATTGAGGCCGACCGCCTTGCCCTGGTTTTCCAGCTGATGGATGACGCGCAGCCGGGGAAAACGCGCCGCCAGCGCGTTGAGCAGTTCGCCGGTGCGGTCGCGGCTGCCGTCGTTGATGGCGACCACCTCGAAGTTCGGATATTCCAGTTCCATCAGCGCTTCGACGGTTTCCTCGACGTGCGCTTCCTCGTTGTAACAGGGCACCAGGACGGCGATCAGCGGATAGTCGTCACGCACCAGCGGCTGGTTGACGATGCGGTGCGGTCGACGCTCGTAACGCAGGTAAAACGCGATGCCACCGATCATCCAGACCATCGACATCAGCACCGGGTAGAAGAAGACGTAGGCGAGGATGGCGCCCCAGATATCGCCAAGCAGGGTGGGCAGCGGTGTCATCGCAGTTGTGGCTGCCAGCGCAGCGAGAGGGAGGGGAAGAGGGGCCCCATCAGGCTTTCCGGGAAACCGGCGATGCCGAACTGGCGCAAGCCCTCGGCATCCAGGCGGTTCATGCGGCGGGCGATGGTTGCCGGCGGTAGCGACGGATCGAATTCGAAGAGGACGCGCCCGACCATTTCCCGGGGCACGGCGGCGATGTTCTCCTCGCTCGCGGGCAGCACGACGAGATCGCCATGGCGCAGGCGCGCCCATTGTTCCGGCGTCGGCGGCTGGTCGACGGCATAGGCCATCTGCAGCGGCCAGACCCAGTGGCCGGCCGCCTGGCGGACGCGCTCGGCGGCGGCGCTGTCCGGCGCGGCGTGGACGCGCAGGCCGGCGAAATTGACCTGGCGGGCGAGGTCGGCGACCAGTGCCGGCTCGTCGAGCCAGGCGGCGGGCAGGTCGATGAAGACTGGGACGCCGGCCCGGCGCTCAGTCTGCCAGGCGATGTGGTTCAGTTGATCGGCGGCGAGCGGGCGCAATGTCGTCGGGAAGAGCGTCATCTCGCGGCCGTCGCGCATGATGCCCGGCTTGACGAAGGCGATGTTGGGACTCAGCGTCAACAGACGGTCGAGGGTGGGCGAAAGGCCATCCTCGCCAGGTGGCCAGGTGCCGGGGTCGATCCGGACGCTCCGGGCCGGACTGGGGTCCCAGGTGACGCGGAGCATTTCGGCAAAAGCCTGCAGCGACGGGCTGTTCTCGATCAACTGGCGCTTCCAGACGGCCTTGGGCGTGGTGGCGTCGTTGAAACCGTCGATAAGCGTCAGGCCGATGGGCATGCCGAGCTGCGCGGCGACCTCCTGGGCAGCCAGGTTGCTGCGTCCGTAGGGCCAGACGATGATGCGCGGCGCTTTGCCGGTGTGCTGGCTGATGCTATCCCGAAGGTCGGTACGCAGGCGGGCGAGGTAGGCGGCGTCGTCCTCGTAGCGACCGTTGGCATAGAGGCGCGTAGTCGTCGCCGGCTGCGTGTTGCCCTGCGGGTTGGCGTTGATGCCGTGGTGCAGGTCGTAGGAATGCGAGGCGACTTCGATCAGCCCGGAGGCCTGCATTTCGCGCACCTGTTCCCAGTTCAGAAATTTACTGCGCGGCACGGGCTTGCCGTCGTAGTCGACCATCTGACCCGCGGGCACGTCCATCCATTTGCCGACCAGGGCGATCACCGCCGGGTAGCCAAACAGCTTGAGCAGCGGGAAGGCGCGGGTGTAGACATCCAGGAACCCGTCATCGAAGGTCAGCAGGATGGCCTTGGGCGGCAGCGGCGGGCCGCCGTCGCGGGCAGCGAGGATCTGGTCGACGCTGACCGGGTGGTAGTCGTTGGCCTGGAGCCAGGCGAACTGCCGGGCGAGGTCGCTAGCGCGGACGGCGGTCGGGGTCGCCGGCTCGTGGTCGGCGAGGACCTCGTGGTAGCTCAGGGCCATGAAGCGGGCGTCGGCGGCCGTCGCCAGCGCCGCGGCAAGCGCCAGCAGGGTGGCGAAAAGGGTGCGGATCAGAAGCGCCATAGCAGGACCAAGTTGCCGAAGGTGCGCCCTTCGCGTTCGCCGTCATAGGGGCGCAGGGTGCGGCCGATGCCGTAGCGGATCGAGAGGTCGCGGTCCACTTCCCAGCGGTGGCCGTATTCGATGGCCTCGATGGCACCTGACGGGTAGTTTTCCTGCCAGTAGTTGCCGCCGGTCAGCGCCAGGCGCTGGCGGAAGGAGCGGTCGTAATTGCGCCAGGTCAGGTTTTCGACGGCTGCGGTCAACCACAGCGAACGGTCGCTTTTCGGGTTGAAGTAATTGACGCTGGTCTCCAGCGAATTGCGCGAGGCGTCGGCGCCCAGCGTGGTTTCAAACATCCATTTAGGGCTGCTGTACCAGCGTTCGAACCACGAGCCGTTGACCGAGTTGCGCTGGTTGCCGTCGGAGAAGTCGCTGTTGGCGACGGCGAGTGCGAACTTGCGCGACTCGTGCACGCGCCAGTCGGCGCCGAGGCTGGCGCGGCTGGCGTAGACGCCGTCGGCTACGGCGCGCAGCGGGATCTGGTTGGTGACGCTTTCGGCGGCGCCGTAGAAAGTCCAGTGGTCGTTCGGCTGCCAGCGCACGGTGCCGGTGGCGCCGGCCTTGACGCCGCTGCCGCCATTGATCTCGCCGGTCAGGCGCCAGTCGAGCCAGCGCCACTCGGCGCCGGCGCCGGTGCGGATCCAGCTCGTGTTTTCGCCGTAGAAATCGGCGCTGGCCGAGTAGTTGTGGGCGAAGACTCGCCAGTTTTCGGCGATCGGCGGGCTGTAGAGGAAGCTGTTGATCGACCAGTCGCGGCTGCCGAAGTAATTGACATCGTCGCCCTTGCCGTAGCCGGCGTCGATGTACAGCTCGTAGCGGTCGTGCAGGGCGAAGCTTTCACGGGCCCGGCGGACAGCACCGTTTTCCGGGTCGATTACGAGCGCGTCGTCGAGGCTGGCGCGCGCCGCCGGCCAGTTCTGCAGGGTGAGCCGGGTTTCGGCGAGGTCGGCGTGGAGTCCGGGGTTGAGCGGGTCGGTGCCGATCGTCCGGCGCAGCATTTCCTCGCCCTGGCGCGGCCAGCCACGGGCCAGCGCGAGGCTGGCGGACGACTGGCGAGCCTCGCTGTTGAAGGGAATGGCGGCCTGGCGCGGTGCGATGCGCTGCTCGGCTTCGGCCAGACGGTCGGCGAAGATACGCACGCGGTCGGCGGCGATGTCGGCGCTCAGGCGCTCGCCGTTGTAGCGGCCGTCGAGGTGGCGGCGTTCCGGCAGGCGTGCCGCGTAGCGGTCGATGTGTTCGGTAGCGGCGTCGAGTTGCTCGGTTTCGACCAGCGCGTAGAAAAGCCCGAGGTTGGCGTCGAAATCGTCGGGGTTGGCGGCGACGACCCCGCTGTAAAGTTCAACGGCTGCTTGCGGGCGGCGCAGTTCGAGATAGCTGCCGGCAACGGCGCTCTCGGCCCACAGCGGCACGGGCAAGCCGCGCGCCAGCAGGGTTTCGTAGAGATGGACGGCATCCGCCGCCCGGCGCCGGGCGGCTAGCGCGCTGAGGCGGTCGGTCAGGCGGCGTTTGTCCTCCGCATCAAGTGTCTTGCCGGCGAAAAATTCGGCAGCAAGGGCGTCGGTTGCGGTTAACGCCCGGTCGAGACGGAAAAAGCGTTCCGGTCCGCGTAGCGTGTTGCGGTCGATGATGCCGTAGCGGATTTCGAGCGCGATGCGATCGCCTTCCATCGCCCGCCGTTCCTCGACGGTCAGCGTTGCGGCCAGTGCCGCGGCCTGGTCGAACAGGCCGAGGCGCATGGCAGCAAGCCAGGCGGCCTCGCGCGCTTCGCGGTTGTCCGGTTGTTGTTTCAGAACGGTGAGTTGGCGGCCCAGTTGCACGGCCCAGTCGCTTTCGTCTGCGGCGGCGCTCGCTACGGCTTGCGCGTTGAGGCAGGCGAGCAGCATAAAGGCGGGAATCAGGCGGCGGAAAATCATGACGATGGATTGTAACGTTTTCGCAGCAATACGTGGGCGGCACGGCGGCCGCTGCGCACGGCGCCTTCCAGGGTTGCCGGGTAATCGGACCAGGTGTAGTCGCCAGCCAGTACGACGCGCGGGTTCGCGGTTACGCAATCGGGTCGTGCAATGTCCGGCCGGCATGAAAAGGTCGCACGCTTTTCGCGGATGACCTTGTGCCAGAGGACTTGTTCGGTGATGCCCAGTTCGTCCTGCAGTGTGGCGGCGAGATCGGCGTCGGGGAGTGCTTCCCAGTCGCCGTGACCGCTCAGCACGCAGGCCAGCAGGCCGTTGCCGCGGTCGACGACCCACTGGCCGTATTTTCCGGATTGCTTGTACAGCGGAAAGGGGAGCTGCGTTTTTGCCCCGAATTGCAGGTAGACCGTGGCAATCGGTTCGTAATCGTAGGTGACACCAGCTGCCGGCCACAGCTTGCCGATGTGCTGCGGGGCGCAGGCGATGACGACGGCGTCGTAGTCGTTGCTGGCCAGCGTCAGCTTGTCGCCGGCGCTGGCGATTTCTTCGATGCGTGTTCCCAAGTGCAGTGTTGCACCGTTTGCCAGGAGCCAGCGGGCGGCGGGTTCGGGCAGCAGGCTGCCAAGATCGACGCGTGGCAGTAGCAGGTCGGTGTCTTCCCGCCGCGCGCTGCCCAGGCTGTCACGCAGCACGTTGGCGAAAACCTGGGCGGCGGCGCGTTCGGCGGGGATGTTCAGCGCGGCGAGGCAGAGCGGTTCCCACAGGTGGCGGCGCAAGGCGCCGGTCTGGCCGGCGGCATCCAGCCATTCGGCGACGGTGACGTCGCGCGCCAGACGGAAACGACGGGCCTTGATGCCCTGCATCCACCAGGCTGTCGCCAGCTTTTCGCGCCAGCCGACGCCGGTGGCGGTCAGCAAACCCCAGGCGACGTTGAGCGGTGCCGGCCATTTCGGCAGCGCCAGGCGAAAGCCGGTCTCGTCGACGACCTGTAGCGGATGTCGTTCCAGAAGTCGCTCGGGGTCGGCGCCGACCTGGCGCATCAGGGCCAGCGTCTCGCGATAGGCGCCGAGCAGGATGTGCTGGCCGTTGTCCAGCTTCCGGCCGTCGATGGAAACCGAACGCGCCCGTCCGCCGGGGACGCGGCCGGCTTCGAACAGGGTGGTATCGACACCGGCCGCCGTCAATTCGACAGCGGCGGCGATTCCCGCCCAGCCGCCGCCGATGACGGCGACTTTCACGCGAAGGCCCAGGTTTTCCAGGCGATCCAGATTTTGCGGACAGGGGTCAGCGCGATGCGCTGGTGCAGGACCTGGAAGTTTTCGCGTTTGATCTCGTCAAGCAGGGTGCGGTAGATCGCCGCCATGATCAGGCCGGGGCGCTGGCTCTTGCGGTCGACGGCCGGCAATTGTGCAAAAGCCTGGGCGTAGTATTTCTCGGCACGCTCGCTCTGAAATTGCATCAGCGCGGTGAAATTGTCCGAATACTTGGCGTTCAGGATGTCGGAGGCCGGCACGTTGAACTGCTTGAGTTCATCCATCGGGATATAGATACGGCCGCGCCGGGCATCCTCGCCGATGTCGCGGATGATGTTGGTGAGCTGGAAGGCCATGCCGAGATCGTGCGCATACTTCTGCGTCTGGCGGTCCTTGAAGCCGAAGATTTCAGCGGCGAGCAGGCCGACGACGCTGGCGACACGGTAGCAATAGAGCGACAAGCCCTTGAAATCGAGATAGCGCGACTGCATGAGGTCCATTTCCATGCCGTCGATGATTTCGAGCAATTGCTCCTTCGGCAGGCTGAACTGTCCGCTGACTCCTTTCAGGGCCAGGCCGACCGGGTGCTGCGGCTGGCCATCGGCAACGCGCTCGATTTCCTGGCGCCACCAGGTCAGCTTGGTTGACGCCAGCGAGACGTCGTTGCACTCATCGACCACATCATCGACTTCGCGGCAAAAGGCGTAGAGCGCCATGATGGCGCGCCGGCGTTCGGGGGGCAGGAACAGGAAGCTGTAATAGAAGGACGAGCCGCTGGCGGCGCACTTCTCTTGGCAGTATTGATCGGGATTCATGGGATCACATTGTAAGGGAACGGCTGGCGAGAACCAGCCAGTCCCATTTGCCGAGTTTCGGACGATGCTGAAAAACGTCGCCGCGCACTTTTCGCAGGCGTTCGAGAATGCGCAGGCCGCCCTGGATGGTCAGCCGGATTTCCCAGCCGAGCCGGCCGGGCAGGGCATGGACCAGCGGCGCGCCTTGCAGCATCAGGTCGCGTGCGCGGTCGATCTGGAAATCCATTAGCGCAGCCCAGTTGGCCGACCAGCGACCGGCGGCGATGTCGGTTTCAGCAACGTGGAAACGCGGGAGTTCGGTCTGCGGAATGTAAACACGGTCTTTTTGCCAGTCGACCGCAATATCCTGCCAGAAGTTGATCAGTTGCAGCGCCGAGCAGATGCAGTCGGATTGTGCGAGATGTTCCGGTTCGGTGCGGCCGAACAGATGCAGCACCAGCCGGCCGACCGGGTTGGCCGAGCGACGACAGTAATCGAGCAGTTCCGGGTAGTCGGCATAACGTTTTTTGACGACATCCTGCGCGAAGGCGTCGAGCAGATCGCGGAAAAGCTGGATCGGCAGCGCATGCTGGCTGATGGCTTCGGACAACGCGACAAATAGCAGCGTCTGCGGTGCCTGCCCGGATTCGATGCGATCCAGTTCCGCCTGGTAGGCCGCCAGCCCGGCCAGACGTTCCTCGGGCGAGGCATCCCCTTCATCGGCAATATCGTCGGCGCTGCGGGCAAAACGGTAGATGACTTCGATCGGCCGGCGCAGCGGCGCGGGCACCAGGAACGAGGCGACAGGGAAGTTTTCGTAGTGATCGACGGACATCGGCTGCGGAGTATAGGGTTAAGCCGATGGCAGTGGTAGAATTCGGCCGCCTGCCCAGGTGGCGAAATTGGTAGACGCACCAGATTTAGGTTCTGGCGCCGCAAGGTGTGGGGGTTCGAGTCCCTTCCTGGGCACCATCAGGCAGCATAAGGCTTTCAGCGATGAAGGCCTTTTTTCTTTGGCTCTGTCTGAATTAGCTGTAAAAGTTAACTATATTGAAAGCATGGTTTGACCGAAGGTTCTGTGGGGCAATTTCGTAACAAATTGAAATTGTTAAGAATAATATTCACTAGCGGCAGGCGGCGATCAGTTCGTCGGCCGTGCGGCGGGCATAGAGCACCGACAGATGGCCGATGCCGTCCATTTCGACATCGATGGCGCCGGGCAGGCGCTGGTTATCCTGCGGCATCACGTAGTTGTCGTGCGGCGTGCGGATGGAGATGGTGGGAACCGGCACATTCTCCGTGGCGAGGTCTTTCAGCCATAGCGAATCCGGTTCCATTTCCCGCGCATTCCTGCCGATGCCGATGCGCGCCAGTTCGGTGCCGGCATGCGGCGAGGCGATGGTGACCAGCCGCTCGACTCGGCTTCCGCCGTGGCGGGCGAGATAGGAGCGGCAGATCAGCCCGCCCATGCTGTGGGCGATGAGAACGACCCGGTCGGCACCGGTGGCGCGACAGACTTCCTCGACCCGTTCGTTGAGCTGCGGCACCAGCTTGCCGATGCTGGTGTAGGGCGGATAGAGGCTGACGCTGGCGACGGTATGGCCAGCCGCTTCGAGATCGCGCCGCAACCGCCACCAGACACCGCGGCTGCAGGCGTAGCCATGCACCAGCAGCAGCGGCCGCGGGCACGGGCGCAGGCGGTCGGGCGGCATCCACAGGCGTTCGAAGGGCATGACGACGATGAAGCTCAACAGGAAGGCGAGATACTCGGCAATCACCATGCGCAGCTGCTGGCCCGCTGATAGTCGTGGCGCCGGGGACGGATAGGCCCAGGCATAGGCCCAGGTGACGGCGACGATGACGGCACGCACGCCGAGCAGCGCCAAAAGCGCCCCGAGGATGGCGATATCCCAGGGAGCATCGAACAACTGGCGGGTAGCCGTGAGGTAAATGGCGATTTCCGTGGAAAGCCAGACTAGGAGAGCGATTGGAACCATATGCTCAGAGAATCGCGGGTTTCGCTTTCCCCGTCAATGCTGCGGCGAGCAGCGATGCGTTGCGTGCCACCAGGCCGTAGATCGAGAGTTGCGGATTGGCGCCGATGCTGGTCGGGAAAACCGAGCCGTCATGCACCGAGAGATTCTCGATCTGGAAGTGGCGGCCCTCGTCGTCGACCACGCCGCGTTGTGGCGTGTCGGCCATCGCGCAGCCACCCATGACGTGGGCGCTGACGACACGGCAACGTAGTGGCGCCAGCGGCAGTTCGGCGAGGCCGCGTTTGGCTTCGGCCCAGCTGTTGTAGCCGGTCGCTGATTCGTGCACCGGCGTCACCCAGCGTGCGCCGGCGGCGAACTGGATTTCGGCCATCGTCAGCAGGGCGCGGCGGGCGGCTTCCCAGTAGGTTTCATTGAGCGGGTAGTCGAGCAATGGCGAGCCGTCATCGCGCAATCTGACCTGGCCGCCCCGGCTTTCCGGATGGAAGCCGTCGCGGACCAGTGCGAGGATGGTCTGGCTGTTGGCGAATTCGCGCATCAGGCGGGCGTGCGCCTCGCCCCAGCCTTGCAGGGTGGTCGAGAAGAGGACCGGGTGTAGCGGCGGCACTTCCAGTTTGAAGCCCAGCGGGCCGTCGACCGCAACATTGTCGAGGAAGTGGTCCGAATAGACCGACTGCGGCGCGCCAGCATAGGCGCGCACCGGTTTGTCGAACAGACCCGACGAAATCAGCGTCGGATGCAGGAAAGTGCGCTTGCCGAGGAGGCCGTGTGGATCGGCGGCCTTGCTGCGCAGGAGCAGGGCCGGCGAATTGATGGCGCCGCCGGCCAATACGAAATGGCGGGCACGCAGGTTCACCTTGATGCCGCTCGGATGGATGCCGTCCGGCTTCATCGCCAGGGCGCTCAGTGCTACCGCCTTGTTGCCGGAGAACTCGAAACTTTCGGCACGCAGCCGCGAGATCAGCGTCGCGCCCTTCGTCAGCGCCGCCGGCAGGGTGGTCACCAGCATCGACTGCTTGGCGTTGGTCGGGCATCCCATGCCGCAGTAGCCGAGGTTCCAGCACATCTTGACGTTACGGGGGATGACGGCGACCGGGATGCCGAGTTGTGTCGCGCCGCGCGCCAGGGCAGCGTTGTTTTCATTGGGTGGAATCGGCCACAGGCCGACGTGCAGCCGTTGTTCCATCGCCGCGAACCACGGCGCCATGGCGTCGACGCCGAGGCGCTTGAGGCCCCACGCGGATTGCCACCATTGCAGGGTGCGCGGCGGTGTGCGGAAGCTGCTCGTCCAGTTGACCGTGGTCGAGCCGCCGACGCAGCGGCCCTGCAGGATGTTGATCGCCTTGTCGGCCGTCTTGCGGGCGGCGGATTCCTGATAGAGGTCAGGATAGGCTTCGGCCTCTCGCATGTTGAAGTCGCTGCTCGTGCGCAGCGGGCCTTCCTCGACGATGACGATCTTGAGGCCAGCCGCCGCCAGGATTTCGGCGGTGACGCCACCGCCGGCGCCGCTGCCGACGATGACGACATCGGCCTCGATCGTCAGCTCGACGGCGAGTTGCGAGGCATCGACATGCTTCCAGCCGGCAGCGAGTCCTTCACGGAACGGGTCGCGCATCATTCCACCTTCGGGGGGCCCGGGTAGCCAATGGCAGCCCAGGTATCGGGGCGCGCATACCAGGCACCGAAGATCAGGTCGTGCAAGGCGGCGTAACCGGATTTGAGGAGGTCGAAGCGGCTGTGGCGCCAGCTTTCGAGAAAATTGCCGATGGCGGCCGGCGTCGCTTCCGGCCACGGCGACCAGATGCCGGCAGCCAGCATGCGGGTGAGCGGGAAGGCGAGGAGGTCGAACAGTTCGCCGATTTCCTTTTGCGTGGCCGGCGCGAGGCCGCCAATCGCACGCTCGACGCCGTCCAGCGTGCGGACGATCAGCTCCGGCCGCCCGGCGCCTTCGGCCGGGAGGGCGCCGGCCAGCATGACCGGGATCAACGCGCTCAAGACGACCGTGCGCCCGCCATTTTCCGAAGGGCGGGCACAGGCGGCAACGTTGAGCAACAGGCCGCCAGCCAGTCCGGTTTTGAGAAATTCGCGGCGCGTCGTCATCGCAGCAACACCTTGAGCAGGCGCTCAAACAGCTTGCCGTAGGGCGGGTTGAAGAGGCCGATACCATTGATCCGCGACTGGTAGAAGACTGGCTTCAGCTTGGAGAAGGTCAGGAAGCCTTCATGGCCGTGGTAATGGCCCATGCCGCTCGGGCCGACGCCGCCGAAGGGCAGGTTTTCCTGCGCGATGTGCAGGATGGTGTCGTTGATCGTCACGCCACCGGCCACGGTGTGATCGAGCACGTGGCGGATGCGCTGGCGGTCGTTGTCGAACAGGTAGAGCGCCAGCGGCCGGTCGTGGCGGTTGATGAAGGCCAGCGCATCATCGAGCCGGTCGTAGGTGAAGACCGGGAGCAGCGGGCCGAAGATTTCTTCCTGCATGATTCGCATGTCGTCGTTTGCCCCGAGGATCAGGGTCGGCGGCAGGCAGCGTCGGTTTGCGCCATCGGGTGGGCATTCGGCGAGGGAGACGAGGGTTGCGCCGCGCGCCGTGGCGTCTTCCAGGTAAGCGTTCAGGCGCTGGAAGTGGCGTTCATTGACGATGGCCGTGTAATCCGGGTTGCGCGCGATGTCGGGGTAACTCTTTGCGACGACGCGGCGTGCGGCCTCGGCGAAGGCTTGCTCCTGCCCAGCCGGAACGAAGAGATAGTCCGGGGCGATGCAGGTCTGCCCGGCGTTCAGGCACTTGCCGGCCAGGATGCGGGCGGTAGCCTTGTCCAGCGGGTAATCGGGGGCGACGATGGCCGGCGACTTGCCGCCGAGTTCCAGGGTCACCGGCGTCAGGTGCTCGGCCGCAGCGCGCATGACATGACGGCCGACGGCGGTCGAGCCGGTGAATAATAGGTGATCGAAGGGCAGGCGGGTGAAGGCTTCGGCGACAGGCATGTCGCCTTCGACGATTGCCAGTTCGTCGGCCGTGAAATAGCGGCGGGCGAGTTCGGCCAGCACGGTTGCGGTAGACGGCGTAAATTCGGACATTTTCACCAGCGTCCGGTTGCCGGCGGCAAAGGCCGCAGTGAGCGGGCCGATGGCGAGATAGATCGGGTAATTCCACGGGGTAACGATGCCGATGCAGCCGAGCGGCTGCGGGCGCACCTCGGCGCGGCCAGGCTGGAACCACAGTGACACCGGACGCCGCTGCGGCTTGCTCCAGCGCGCCAGGTGACGGCGGGCGTGGCGAATGCCCTCAAGGCTGGGAAAGATTTCCAGCAAGCGGGTTTCATGCGGCGAACGATGGCCGAAATCCTTGGCAACCGCTGTGCATAGCGCATCGATGTTGTCGTGCAGCAACGCTTCCAGCGCATCAAGCCGCCGCCTTCGTTCGGCTAGCGGCACCACCGGATTCGCGCGGCTAGCATGGCGAATGCGCGCAAACGCGGCATCGAGCGCGGCCAGATCATTGACGAGCGGAATGGAAGCGGACATCGGCCTTTCCTATGGAAAAATTTTCAATTTCAGTGTAGTTGGCACGGTCGGAGGCCGTTAGGCAAAAGCTTCTAAACGCCGTTTGTCCGCTTCTTCATAATGAAGCCATGACCGATTCCGAACATCCAGAACTCGACCGGGCGGCCTGCTCGGCGGCGTTGGTCGCCTTTCTCGCGGAGGCGCGCGATCTGCGTCTTGCCGCGGCGGCCGACCCGGTACATGGCCGGCGCCGGCAACGCCTGCGCGAATGGCAGGCGGCGCGGCTGGCGCAGACGCACGCCGACCTGCTGGGCAGCCCGCGCTATGCACGGGCGGCGACCTTCTTCCTTTCCGATCTCTACGGGGAGAAGGATTTCAGCGAACGCGATGCCGAGGTCGAGCGCATTCTGCCGCTGATGACCAGCATGCTGCCGGTTTCCGGCCTGCGGACCTTGCTGCTGGCGGTCGAGGTCGATGCGCTTTCCGAGCGTTTCGATGCCGCCATGGTCCAGGTGCTGGGCGTCCAACTCGATGCGCCGACCTTGAGCGAGGCCGCTTATGGTGAAGCGTATCGAAAGGTCGGCGACCGGGCAGGGCGTGAAACGCAGATCCGTTTGATCGGCGAAACCGGCGAGGCGCTCGAGGCACTGGCGCGCAGGTCCTTCGTCCGTGGCGCCTTGAAGATGATGCACGGGCCGGCGCATCTGGCTGGCCTCGGCGAATTGCATGCCTTCCTCGAACGTGGCTTCGAGGCTTTCCGCAGCATGCGCGACGCCAGCGAATTCATCGAGGCCATCGTCGATCGCGAGCGGGCCGTCGCTACAGCAATATTTTCCGGAAAGGCGTTGCCGGGCTAGGCTTTGCCGGCAAGCCAGAGGCAGCCGCCCCTGGTTTCCTTGTCGATGGCGGCGAGGACGCGCTCGTGGTCGGCGATTTCCGCGTCGCTGGCGCGACGCACTAGTAGGGGCTTGCGTTCGATGGCGTGGCCGCCCTTGCCGGCTTGGGCGCGCGGCGCGGCATCCGGTTCGATCATCAGCGTGTTCTGGCCGCGCGTCATGGCCAGGAAGACTTCGGCCAGCAGTTCGGTATCGAGCAGGGCGCCGTGCAGCGTGCGTTGCGAATTGTCGATCTCGTAGCGTTCGCACAGCGCATCCAGGCTGTTGCGCTTGCCCGGGTGCAGATCCTTGGCCATGCGCAGCGTGTCGGTGACGCCGTTGCATAGCGTTTCGACCGGCACGCGGTCGAGGCGGGCGAGCTCGGCGTTGAGGAAACCGAGGTCGAACGGGGCGTTGTGGATGATCAGTTCGGCGCCGTTGATGAAATCGAGGAATTCGTCGACGACATCGGCGAACTTCGGCTTGTCGGCGAGAAATTCGAGGGAGATGCCATGCACCGCCTGCGCGCCTTCGTCGATCTCGCGCTCCGGGTTGATGTACTTGTGCAGATGGTGGCCGGTCAGCCGGCGATTTTCCATCTCGATGCAGGCGACTTCGATGATGCGGTGGCCGTGACGCGGGTCGAGGCCGGTGGTTTCGGTATCGAGAACGATCTGTCTCATGCGGCGTCCTTATTGTTCAGTTCGTCGATGCCGCGGTTGGCCAGGGCATCGGCACGTTCGTTTTCCGGGTGGCCGGCATGGCCTTTCACCCAGATCCATTCAAGTTGATGCGGTTTGCTGACGGCGTCGAGCTGCTGCCAGAGATCGGCGTTCTTCACCGGCTGCTTCGCGGCGGTTTTCCAGCCATTGCGCTTCCAGCCGTGGATCCATTCGCTGATCCCCTTCAATACATATTGCGAGTCGGTATAGACGCGCCCGGCAAGCGGACGTTTCAGCGCTTCCAGTGCGCGGATGGCGGCAGTCAGTTCCATCCGGTTGTTGGTCGTCTCCCGTTCGCCGCCCCATAGTTCCTTTTCGTGCCGGCCAAGACGCAGGATTGCGCCCCAGCCGCCGGGGCCCGGATTGCCCTTGCAGGCGCCGTCGGTAAAGATTTCAACATTTTCTTCAATGGCCATGGTTTTCCCTTTGTGCGACCGGGCGCAGCGCCTTGCCGGCGACGGCGCTCTTGCGCCACGGCGGAGTAATCAGGCGCATGGCATGGGTGCGCTTGATCGCCCGCAGCAGATAGACGCCGCCGGGAAAGCCCCACCAGTGTTGATCGGCAGTTTCCATGAAGCGCCAGCGCCGGAGCCAGGATTGTTGCTCCCAGGGCGGAACCCGGCAGCCGACGATGCCGCGGTCCACCTCGAAGCCGAGCAGTTTCAGCCAGTCCTTGAGACGCAGGAGCGAGAGATAGCTGCCATGCCACGGGAAGCTGCCGCTGCGCTCGAAGCGGTTGCGTAGCCCCCACAGCGACAGGGGATTGAAGCCGAGCACGATCAACTGGCCTTCCGGAATCAGAATGCGCTCGATCTCGCGCAGGATCTGGTGCGGGTCGGGGGCGAATTCGAGGATGTGCGGCAGCACGACGAGGTCGATGCTGTGCGCGGCAACCGGCAATGCCGTGAGGTCGCAGACGAGATCGACGGGGCCGGTGTCGCCGGCCTTCTGGCGCAACGGAATGCGGTTGGCGCGGAGAAAGTCGTGATGCGGCAGGCCGAGCTGGAGCGCGTTGAAGCCGAAGACGTCGGCGACGGCAGCATCGGTCCGGCTGGATTCCCAGTCCAGCACGTATCGCCCCTGTGCCGAACCCAGCCAGTCATCGAGACCGGGAATTGACATCCGTCGACCTTGGCTCGATAGTTCCGGCATGTTCGAAATTTTGCTCATTCCCGCATTCAAGGACAATTACATCTGGCTGCTGGTCCGCGACGGACGGGCGGCGGTGGTTGATCCTGGCGACGCCGCACCGGTCATGGCGCGGCTGGAAGCGCTGCAACTGCGCCTCGAAACCATCCTGATCACTCACCACCATGCCGACCATCAGGGAGGCGTCGCCGAACTCGTCGAGCGCTGGCATCCCCGGGTTTTCGGACCGGCTGAAGAGTCTATCACAGGCTGCACCGACCCTCTGTCGGGCGGCGAAACGATCGACGTTCTCGAGGAGCGCGTCGCGGTGCTGCCGGTCGGCGGCCATACGCTGGGGCATATCGCCTATTACGTTCCGGGCGCGGTCTTTTGCGGCGATACCCTGTTCGGCGCGGGCTGCGGCCGCCTCTTCGAGGGCACGCCGGCCCAGATGAGCGCCTCGCTGGGCCGCCTGGCGGCCTTGCCGGACGACACGCTGGTTTACTGCGCGCACGAATATACCGAAGCCAATCTGCGCTTCGCCGTGGCTGTCGAACCGCATAACGCGGCATTGCGTCGGCGCAGCGAGCGGGTCGCCGGGCTGCGCGCTGCCGGGCATTCTTCCGTTCCCTCGACGTTGGGCGAGGAAAAGAAAACCAACCCGTTCCTGCGTTGCGGCGAACCGGCCGTGATGGCGGCTGCGCTGGCGAATGGTGCGGTCGACACCTCAAAAGTTGCCATTTTCGCGGCCATCCGCGGTTGGCGGAACGTTTTCTGACAGCGTCCGCCTTGCCCGGCAGCGCGATCCACGGCGCTCCGATGTGCTAAATTCGGCGCCAATATGAACAGTGAGTGGTCATCATGACAGATCAGGTCAAGGGAAAATCTTTCGACAAGGCGGGTGCCATCGCCGCGCTGAAAGGACCGCGCGCCCGCCGCCTGGGTCTGTGGCTGGTAGGGCTAGTACTGACTTTTGGCATCCTCGGCTACCTGGCCGGGCCGCCGCTGATGAAGATGGTGCTGGTCAAGCAGTTGTCCGCCGAACTGCAGCGTGATGTCAGCATCGAGACCATTGACATCAGCCCTTACGCGCTGTCGGCTCGAGTCGCAGGCGTTTCGGTCAAGGACAAGGCCGGCAAGGAGGTCGCCGGCTTCGACGAACTGTTCGTCAATCTTTCCTCTTTCTCGCTGTTCCAGTTCGGTGCGGTGGTCGACGAGATTCGCCTGCAGGGGCCGCGCGTCGCCGTGGCTCGGACTGGCGAGGGCCAGTACGATATTTCCGACCTGCTCGAGAAATGGCTGAAGCCATCCGAACCGTCGCCGACGCCGCGTTTCTCGATCAACAATATCCAGATCATCGGCGGCAAAGCGGTCTTCGACGATCAGCCGCTGGGCACGGTGCATGCCGTCAGCGACATCAATCTGGCACTGCCTTTCATCTCCAGCCTGCCCTATCAGGCCGAGCGTCTGGTCGAGCCGAGTTTTTCCGCCGTTTTCGACGGTGCTTCTTTCGCGCTCAACGGCAGGAGCAAGGAGATTTTCGAAGGCAAACTCGAAAGCGAGCTCAACATCGACCTCGACCGCCTCGATCTGGCCGGATTTCAGCCTTATGTGCCCAGTTCACTGCCGCTGCGCCTGAAGGGCGGGTTGCTCGATACCGAGCTCAAGGTCGTCTTCAAGGAACTGTCGGAGAAGATTTTTTCGCTGACCGTCGTTGGCAGCGCGCATGTGTCCGATTTCCATCTCGCCGAGGCGAGCGGTGCGCCGTTGCTCGGGTGGAAGCGACTGGATGTTGATGTCGCCGACGCCGACCTGATCAACCGGCGGTTTGCCGTTCAGCGCGTGCTGCTCGATGGCATGGATGCCTATGTGGCGGTCAGCAAGCAGGGCGAACTGAACTGGGTGCGGGTGCTGGAGCAGATCGCTGCGGTGCCGGCTGCCGACAAGGCGCCCGTCGACAAGCCTGTAGCGGCGCCGGCCAAAGCGCCGGAGTGGACGATCGACGGGATACGGCTGAGTAAGGGCAAAATGCACTGGCAGGACGAGTCCACGGTGCGCCCGACGGTTGGCGATGTGCTGGATATCAATGCGGTCGTTGGCAGGATCGATGGCAAGCTCGTCGAGCCGATCGAGATCAGCGAAATTTCATACCGGGTCGATCTCGGCGATCGTGCGAAGATTGGCAGCATGGCGGTGAAGGGCATGCGGCTGGACCTGGCGGGGCACCGGGTAGATATCGCCGAGGTCGGCACCCACGAAATACGCATGCTGCTGGTGCGCAACAAGGAGGGCAAGGTCGAATGGCTCAGTTCGCCGGTGCAGAAGACCGTGCGTACGGCCGGCAAGGAGTTGTCGGACGACCGGCCGTGGCTGGCCAATGTCGGCAAGGTCACAGTCGACGATCTCGTCCTGCGTGTCGAGGACCAGTCCACCAAGCCGGCGGCTGTGCAGGTTATAGACGGCTTCAGCCTGGCTGCCGAAAACCTGTCTACCGAACCGGGGAAGAAAGGGAATATTGCCCTCAAGAGCCGGATCAATCAGAAAGGCAGTCTCAAGGTTGACGGCAGCGTGCAGCTGATGCCCCTGCTGACGACGCTCAAGGTGGAGACGCAGGCGATACCTGTCCTGCCGCTGCAGCCGTATTTCACCGATTTCCTGAATATCGAACTGACGCGCGGTCAGGTTTCCAACAGCGGCGAAGTCACTGCCCAGATGGACAAGGATGGCCTGAATGCCGGCTACAAGGGATCGCTGACGCTGGGTGACCTGATTGCGGTCGACAAGGTAAACAATGCCGATTTCCTCAAGTGGAAATCGTTGTATCTGGGCGGCATCGATTTCCGCCTGCAGCCGATGGCGG
>Ga0209202_1000492_pt1 | contig 32839 bp, 33 predicted proteins | sample AD_UKC032_MetaG_FD_184416 | JGI IMG/M metagenome (GOLD analysis project Ga0209202, IMG submission 184416) | Active sludge microbial communities of municipal wastewater-treating anaerobic digesters from USA - AD_UKC032_MetaG (SPAdes) (version 2) | ecosystem: Engineered > Bioreactor > Anaerobic >... | reverse complement strand
CCGGAACAGCGGTTGCGCTACATAGCCATGCGCCGCCCTGCTCCATGATGGCCGGTTACCCTTCTTCACCGATGCGTAAAGCGTGAACTGCGATACCGCAAGAATCTCGCCGCCCACTTCCCGAACGTTGCGATTCATCACCCCCGCGTCATCGGCGAACAAGCGCATCCGGACGATCTTGCCTGCCATCCAGTCGAGATCGGCCGCGTCATCACCCTCTTCGAAGCCGGCCAGCACCAGCAGACCGGAGCCGATTTTGCAGTTAATTTCGTGGTCGACCGCAACCGAAGCCTCGGTTACGCGCTGGATGACGACGCGCATGGTCAGTTCAACGCAGTTTCTGTCGCCTTCACCAATTCCTTGAGAAAACTGATCGCCCGTTCCAAGTCTTCCTTCTTCACGGCATGAGCGACGGAGGTATCGTTCCCAACCGGACGAGAACGATGCACAACATCTCCTCGCAGTTTCATATAGTGGTTCAACCGTTCGCGAACAAGTTTTGGCTCATAGTTGTTCCAAGCCCAACTCTTGGTGATATCTTTACCTGCATAGTCCCGGAAAAGCTGAATCGTCTTGTCCGATGTTGGATTGTGCAAACGTTTGATCTCATCATCGAGACGGCTTTTAACAAACGTGGCGATGGAACTATCTTGTAGGCAAGAAAGGCGTAGTTTCGCTGCTTCTTGGACCCTATCTTCGACATAGGTTTCCCAAGCGGTCATCGCCATAATGAGCCCTGCCCGCTTCAGTACTTCCGTTGCAGGTAGTGGTGGTTGGGTGTTGGAATTGAGCGACTTGAAGTGCTTCAATAGGTTCTCTGCATCTTGTATCGACAAGGCAAAGACATCAGTGGCTTTTGACATTTTCTCTGCTTGACGACGGGCGATTCATAGACTCTCAGATGTCGATCCGCGCATTCAGTGCGTTGGATTCGATGAACGCACGGCGCGGTTCGACCAACTCACCCATCAAGGTGGTGAAAATCTCGTCCGCCGCGATGGCATCGTCAATCTGCACCCGCAGCAGGCGGCGAACCTTCGGATCCATGGTCGTTTCCCACAACTGCTCGGGGTTCATTTCGCCCAGGCCCTTGTAGCGCTGTTTGCTGATCCCACGCTCGACATCGGCGAGCAGCCAGTTCATCGCGTCGCCGAAATTGTTGACGACCTGTTTTTTCTCGCCACGTGCCATGAAAGCGCCGGGGCCGAAAAGATCGGCCAGGGTCTCGGCAGTCCGGCGCAGTTGCAGGTAGTCGCCGGAAAGCAGCAGGTCTTCGTCGATCAACCCGACCTTGAGATTGCCGTGATGCATGCGCTCGACCCGCAAAGTCCAGCGTTCCTGGATGTCATCGAATTTCGGAACGATGCGAATACCACTACTCAAATGTTGTGCCAGCAATTCGGCGCTACTCCGGGCACCGGTTTCCGAATCCAGGTCAAGCTTGAGGTTGTGCTGGACCAGCACATTGAGAACCGCAGGATCGACGAGATGAGAAATACGGTCGATGACTGCTTCGGTCAATAGCCAGGAGCGGGCTAGTTCTTCCAGCGCCGAGCCGGTAATCGGCTCGCCGCCGGCCCGCGGCATCAGGCTTGCTTCTTCCATCGCCATACGCAACAGAAACTGGTGGTATTCCTGATCATCCTTGAGATAGCGCTCGGTCTTGCCGTGCTTGACCTTGTAGAGCGGCGGCTGGGCGATGTAAACGTAGCCGCGCTCGATCAGTTCGGGCATCTGGCGGTAGAGAAGCGTTAATAGCAGGGTACGAATGTGCGCGCCGTCCACATCGGCATCAGTCATGATGATGATGCGGTGGTAGCGCAGTTTTTCGATCTTGAATTCGTCCTTGCCGATACCGGTGCCGAGTGCCGTGATCAGCGTGACGATCTGCTCGCTCGAAATCAGCTTGTCGAAACGCGCTTTCTCGACATTCAACACCTTCCCGCGCAACGGCAGGATGGCCTGAAACTTCCGGTCACGGCCCTGCTTGGCCGAGCCGCCGGCGGAATCGCCCTCGACCACGTACATTTCGCAGAGCGCCGGGTCCTTTTCCTGGCAATCCGCCAATTTGCCTGGCAGTCCGATACCATCGAGAACACCCTTGCGCCGGGTCAGTTCGCGAGCACGACGGGCAGCTTCGCGGGCGCGGGAGGCTTCGACGATCTTGCCGGTGATGATCTTGGCGTCGATTGGGCGTTCGAGCAGGAAATCGGTCAATTTCTGCGCAACAACTTCTTCCACTGCCGGCCGGGCTTCGGAAGAAACCAGTTTCATCTTGGTCTGCGAAGCAAACTTGGGATCAGGCATCTTGACCGACAGAACACAGGCCAGACCTTCGCGCATGTCGTCGCCGGAAATTTCGACCTTGGCCTTCTTGGCAATCTCGTTTTCATCGATGTACTTGTTGATGACCCGGGTCATTGCCGCGCGCAGGCCGGTCAAGTGGGTTCCACCATCGGACTGCGGAATGTTGTTGGTGAAACAGAGTACCTGTTCCTGATAGGAGTCGTTCCACTGCATTGCAACTTCGACTCCGATCGTCACTCCGGTATCGCCAACCTTTGCCTCACCGGATGAACTGAAAATATTCGGATGGAGAACCGTCTTGGTCCGGTTGATGTATTCGACGAAGCTCGTTACCCCTCCGGCAAAGGCAAAATCTTCTTCCTTGCCGGTGCGCTGGTCAACCAGACGGATACGCACGCCGTTGTTGAGGAAGGAAAGTTCGCGTAGCCGCTTGGCAAGAATTTCGTAATGAAACTCGATGTGCTCGAAAATTTGTTCATCGGCACTGAAATGTACTTCAGTCCCGCGTTTCTCGGTGTCACTCATCACCTTAAGTGGTGATACCTCGACACCATCGCGGACTTCAATGCTACGGTCGACCGGCACACCGCGGCAGAATTCCATGAAATGCTTCTTGCCGTCGCGGCGGATCGTTAGGCGCAACCATTTGGACAGGGCATTGACACAGGAAACGCCAACCCCGTGCAGACCCCCGGAAACCTTGTAGGAATTCTGATTGAATTTGCCACCGGCATGCAATTCGGTAAGGGCAATTTCGGCGGCCGAGCGTTTCGGCTCGTGCTTGTCATCCATCTTTACCCCGGTCGGGATGCCGCGTCCATTGTCGGTCACACTGATCGAATTGTCGGTATGAATGGTGACAACGATATCGTCGCAATGCCCGGCCAGCGCCTCGTCGATCGAATTGTCGACGACCTCGAATACCAGATGGTGCAAACCGGTGCCATCGGACGTATCACCGATATACATACCCGGACGCTTGCGCACCGCCTCCAGGCCTTCAAGAATCTGGATGCTGGACTCACCATAGACTGGTGAAACATCTTGCGGGTTGTCGATCGGTGTGTTTTCTTCACTCATTAATTAGGTTCCACGTGAAACTTGATTTTGAATTTATCAATCAAATGCGCATCGGCATGACGACATACTTGAAGCGATCATTTCCGGGCAAGGTAATCAGCGCACTGGAATTGGCATCGTTGAAACTCCACTGAACTTCATCACTATGCACGTTGTTCAGCACGTCCAACAGATAACCGACGTTGAAACCGACATCGATGGCGTCGCCACCATAGTCGATTTCGATCTCTTCCTGAGCTTCTTCCTGCTCGGCATTGGCGGCCATCAACTTCAGGCTGTTGTCGCCTAGAACGACACGTACGCCGCGGAATTTCTCATTGGTCAGAATGGCTGCCCGGTTCATCGCCTGCATCAGGGTCAGGCGCCCGATGGTCACATGGTTCTTCAGGCTGGGTGGAACGACACGTTCATAATCGGGAAACTTGCCGTCAATCAGTTTCGAGACCAGAACAACCGAACCGAAAGCGAAACGAACCTGATTCTGGGCCAGCGTAATATTCAGTTCGTCGTCACTATCGACCAGCAAACGGTTAAGTTCGAGTACCGTTTTGCGCGGCAGGATCATTTCCTGGCGCGGCAGGTCGCCGTCAATCTCGACACTGGCAAAAGCCAGCCGATGGCCATCGGTGGCGACAGCCCGTAGTTCCTTGCCTTCGACCAACAACAACAGACCATTGAGATAATAACGGACATCCTGCGCTGCCATGCTGTACTGGGTTTTACCCAGCAATTGGCGGAAGTCGCGCTGTGAAATCTTGAACTGCCGAGTTTCACCTTCGCTGATGGTCATGCGCGGAAAATCGTCGGCCGGCAGGGTTTGCAGGCTGAAGCGGCTCTTTCCGGCCTTGACCTGCAGGCGCTTGTCTTCAAGCAGCAAACTGACTTCGGTGCTATCCGGCAGTGAGCGCAGGATATCCTGCAACTTGCGGGCACCGACAGTAACAGCGCCATCACCATCGCCAGTTGCGCCATCGGTCGTCGTCGTGATCTGGATTTCGATATCCGTTGCCAGAAGCGTCAGACGATCACCTTTTTTTTCCAGCAATACGTTAGAAAGAATGGGTAGCGTATGGCGTCGTTCAACAATTCCTGATACCGACTGCAAAGGGGCTAGAAGTGTGTCTCTTTGGCTTTTAATAAGTACCATTAATTAAAATTCCTATAATGACTATATCCGGAACAAATCTGTGGATAAGAACAAATTTTTGTTTTTTTTCATTTAGTTGCTACTCAAATTACACTCTGAACAAGGCATCTAATTGCCTGTGGATCAATTCCGGACAATTTTCTCACAAAGCGGATATTGACGATTGATTCACAATCGATGGACATCTTGTACACAGGTTTATGGACAGCTTTTATCCTTTCAATACCTGCAACAAGACATGCAGATCATGATTGAGTTCGCTTTCCTTGAGACGCAACGAATCGATGGTTTTTACGGCATGGATGACGGTCGTATGGTCGCGGCCGCCGAAGGCATCGCCAATTTCCGGAAAACTGTGGGACGTGACTTCACGACATAGCCACATCGCCAGTTGCCGAGGACGGGCGATGGCACGCGTGCGTTTCTTGGAAAAGAGGTCGGCGACTTTTAACTTGTAATAGTCGGCAACCGTTTTCTGGATATTGTCGATGCCGACATTGCGTACTGACCCGATAAGATCCTTGAGTGCTTCCTTGGCCAGGTCCAGTGCGATTTCCCGTCCATGAAAGGATGAGTAGGCGAGAACCTTCTTCAATGCGCCTTCCAGTTCGCGAACGTTCGAACGCAAGTGCTTGGCAATGAAAAATGCTACTTCATCATCGAGTTGCAGACCTTCGACCTGCGCCTTTTTCTTCAGGATAGCCACCCGCATTTCTAGCTCGGGGGGTTCGATCTGGACAGTCAAGCCCCAGTCGAAGCGGGTTACCAGCCGGTCGTCGAGGCCGTTGATGTCTTTGGGATAAGTATCGCAGGTTATGATGATCTGTTTACGGGCTTCAATCAGTGCGTTGAACAGAAAAAAGAACTCCTCCTGCGAGCGGTTTTTGCCATTGAAGAACTGAACGTCGTCGAGCAGAAGAACATCAAGGGAACGGTAGGACCGCTTGAAGGTATCGAACGATTTTTGCTGATAGGCGCGCACGACGTCCGAGTAGTAATCCTCCGCATGGACGTAGCGCACCACTTTTTCCGGTGTCTCGTTGAGAATTACGTTACCTATGGCATGAATCAGGTGGGTTTTGCCGAGTCCGGCGCCGCCATAAATGAACAATGGGTTGTAGGCTCCGCCGGGATTGTTGGCTACCTGAACAGCTGCAGCTCTGGCCAGGTCGTTGGCCTTGCCGACGACCAGATTGTCGAAAGTAAACGATTGAAAGAGCCGCGATTTTTCGTAGGGGCAAATCTTGGGTTGCGGCTTCTCTATTGCCGGTGCAGGGTTGGTAACACTTGCGACGAGATTCGTGCCGACACTGGGCAAACGTCCGTTGCCCCCCTTTCCGCTGTCAATCACCAGGGCGATACTGACCGGTCCCGAAAAGAAGTTGCGGCCATAGTCCTCGATCCGTGCAAGGTAGCGGTCGCGCACCCATTTCATGATGAAACCGTTGGGTGCGATCAGCCGCAATCCTTCTAGAGGATGATTTTCGCCTTCCAGCCTGAGCGGCTTGATCCAGGTATTGAATTGCTGGACCGGCAATTCCTGTTCAAAACGCTTGATGCACGAGTCCCAAAAACCGGCCATCGCCAATAATACCCCTCCCCGCGCAGTCGAAAAAACTGCAGGCGGTTATACTTAAATATTTGATTCTGTTGATTATTTTACCTATAGAACGACAACAGCCAGGTTGTGTTCAAGGTTTTGATTCTACCCTCGTGTGCGAAAGTTATCCACAGCATTCTCAAATAAATGCTCTTGACAGTACCCCATAAAATACGGTGTAATTGCGTGTTTTTCTTAGCATATCAAGGGATTACCAATGAAACGCACGTATCAACCGTCGGTCGTGCGCCGCAAGCGCACCCATGGCTTCCTGGTTCGTATGCGCACCAAGGGTGGCCGTGCAGTCATTGCTGCTCGCCGCGCCAAGGGTCGCAAGCGTCTGGGCGTTTAACCCGGACGTTGGGCGGGGTGGATCAAGCCTTCGCCAGACGTTATCGCCTGACAAAAACGGATGAGTTCTCATCCGTTTTTGGTTTCAGGAGGGCGATTCGGGGCAAATTACTGATGCTGCATTACCAAGCGCGGCCGGAAGGGCAAAATGACGCCAGACTCGGTCTGGTGATCGGTAAAAAAATGCTTAAAAGAGCAGTCGACCGCAACCAGGTCAAGCGGATCATCCGCGAACAGTTCCGGCGTCAGCGGCCGAACCTTCCGGCGTGCGACCTGATCGTCCGGCTTGCCGTGAAGCCTGTTCCGTTCGACAGCAGTTTGCTGGCTGGCGATTTCCTCGCGTTGCTGGAGAAACTGCGGCGCGCTATTCCGAACAAGGAAGAACGATGAAACGCCTGCTGGTGATTCTGCTTCGTGGATACCAGTATGCGATTAGCCCGTTTTTGGGGCGCAGTTGCCGTTATTATCCGAGTTGTTCGGAGTACGCGGTGGAAGCAGTAGAGAAACATGGTGCCCTCAAGGGTGGCTGGCTGGGCGTCAAGCGCGTCTGCCGCTGCCATCCGTGGCATCCCGGCGGGTACGATCCGGTACCCTGATTTACGAATGCTTGATTACGTAGGCTGTTAATGGACACTCGTCGCCTGATTCTGGTCATGATCTTCACCTTCTCCAGCTTCATGCTGTGGGAAAGCTGGCAGAAGTACAACCAACCCAAGCCCCCCGCCAATGCGACTGCGGTTGCACCGGCGGGAAATGCCGTACCGCAGCCTTCGTCGGCATTGCAGGCAGGTGCCGCGGCACCTGCGGTCGCCACACCGGCACCGGCTGCTGCCGTCGGCGAAAGATTTACAGTCGAGACCGATCTGGTGAAAGCCACGATTTCCTCGGTCGGTGGTGATATCGTCGAACTCGACTTGCTGAATTACAAAAAGCACGACGATAAGGACAAGACTTTCGCACTGTTTGATGCCAAGCATCACTACATGATGCAGAGCGGTCTGATCGGCGAGGGGATGCCGACGCATCGCACGACTTTCCGGCGGGTTGATGGCCCGGTAAAGCTGGCTGACGGGGCCGACGAACTGAAGATTCGCTTCGAAGGAACGGCGGCGAACGGTGCCCAGGTTGCCAAAATATTGACCTTCAAGCGCGACTCCTATTTGGTCGACGTAGCTTGGGAGATCGTAAACCAAAGCGACAAGCCGCTGACTGCACATGCCTACTACCAGCTGCAACGCGACAGTATCGCGCCGGAAGGCGAAACCGCAATGGTGTCCACCTTCACCGGGCCGGCCGTCTATACCGAATCGGAAAAGTATCAGAAAGTCAGTTTCGATGACATTGCTGCTGGCAAGGCCAAGTTTGCCAAGGCGGCGGATAACGGCTGGCTGGCCATGGTCCAGCACTACTTTGTTTCCGCCCTGGTACCGAAGGACAAGACCCAGCGCGAGTACTACATGCGCAAGGCTGATGGTGCCAACATCTATCAATCCGGCGTAATCATTCCGGTAGCCGAGATTGCGCCTGGTGCCAAGGGCGAGACCTCGATCAGCCTTTACGCTGGCCCGCAGGAGCAGGCCAGGCTCAAGAAAGTCGCATCGGGCCTAGATCTGGTGGTCGATTACGGTTGGCTGACCATCGTTGCTGCGCCGATATTCTGGGCACTGCAGGCGATTCACGGGGTCGTCGGCAACTGGGGCTGGGCGATCGTCGTGCTGACCATCATTATCAAGGCGATCTTTTTCCCGTTGTCCGCCGCCTCCTACAAGTCGATGGCCAAGATGCGCGTTCTGACGCCGCGCCTGACCCAGTTGAAGGAACGTTACGGCGACGACAAGCAGCGCCTGAACCAGGAAATGATGAAGATGTACCAGACCGAAAAGGTCAATCCGCTCGGCGGATGCCTGCCGATCGTCGTACAGATTCCGGTTTTCATTGCGCTGTACTGGGTGTTGCTGGGGGCCGTCGAGATGCGCGGTGCGCCGTGGATTCTGTGGATACACGATCTGGCCGCGCCGGATCCGTTCTTCATCCTGCCGATCATCATGATGGCTTCGATGTTCATTCAGACCAAGCTCAATCCGACGCCGCCGGATCCAATCCAGGCCAAGATCATGATGATCATGCCGCTGGTTTTCGGTGTCATGTTCTTCTGGTTCCCGGCCGGTCTGGTGCTTTACTGGGTGGTCAACAACGTGCTGTCGATTGCCCAGCAGTGGCAGATCACACGCATGATCGAAGGCGGCAAAAAGGCTGCCAACGACGCCAAGGCCTGACCTGTGGACGGCGATGGCAGCGCCGACACCATCGCTGCCATCGCCACGGCCCCCGGCCGGGGCGGTGTCGGGGTCATCCGCATCTCGGGCAGCAATTTGCTGCCCTTTGCATTTGCGCTGACCGGCAAGACACCAAAGCCGCGCCACGCGACGCTGGCCGACTTCAAGGCGGCCGACGGCGCTACGGTCGACAGCGGAATATTGCTGTTTTTTCCCAGCCCGCGTTCCTTTACTGGCGAAGACGTCCTCGAACTTCAGGGCCACGGCGGGCCGGTGGTCATGCAGATGCTACTCGCGCGCTGTCTCGATCTCGGCGCCCGCCTCGCCGAACCCGGAGAATTTAGTCGCCGTGCCTTCCTCAATGGCAAGCTCGATCTGGCTCAGGCCGAAGCGGTTGCCGACCTGATCGATGCGGCAACCGCGAGTGCCGCCCGTTCGGCGGTGCGTTCGCTGCAGGGCGAGTTCTCGCAGGCGATCCACGCGCTGACCGACGAACTGATCAATCTGCGCATGCTGGTTGAGGCGACACTGGATTTTCCCGAAGAGGACATTGATTTTCTCAAGGCGGCCAACGCCTTTGGCCGGTTGGAACAACTGCAACTCAGGCTCGCCGAAGTTTTCGACCGTGCCGGCCAAGGCAAATTACTGCAGGCCGGGCTGCATGTCGTGCTCGCCGGTCAGCCGAATGTCGGCAAGTCCTCGCTGCTCAACCGGCTGGCCGGCGATGAACTGGCCATCGTGACCCCAGTTGCCGGGACAACCCGCGATGCGTTGCGGTCGACCATACAAATCGAGGGAATTCCGCTGCACATCATCGATACCGCCGGGCTGCGCGATACCGACGACGAGGTCGAGAAAATCGGCATCGAGCGCAGTTGGCGCGAAATCGAACGTGCCGACGTCGTCCTCCTGTTGGTCGATGCGCGCAGTGGTGTCGGCGAGGCGGATCGCCAGATCCTCGCCCGCTTGCCCGAGCGCTTAAAGCGCATCACCGTGTTTAACAAAATCGATCTGTCCGGTGCCGACGCCGAACGCCATTACGAAGCCGAAGGCGTCGCCATTTCACTGTCGGTCAAGGCCAATCAGGGCATTGAATTGCTGCGTGCTGAACTATTGCGGGTCGCCGGCTGGCATCCCGCGGAAGATGTCTTCATCGCCCGCGAACGCCATCTGCGCGCACTGGCCGCCGCGCAGGAACACATTGTGGCGGCCGCTGCTGTGGTCAGGAGCAAGCTTCCCGCCCTCGAATTGTTCGCCGAGGAACTCCGGCTCGCCCAGCAGTCGCTCGGCGAAATTACCGGGAAATTCAGCGCCGACGACTTGCTGGGCGTTATCTTCAGCCGCTTCTGCATTGGCAAGTAGGTGGAAGGCCTCAGCCTGCTGGCACTGGTTGTCGCGGCCTTTATTGCCGGAGCGATCGATGCCGCTGTCGGTGGCGGTGGGCTGATCCAGATTCCAGCGCTGTTCGTCGTGCACCCCGGCGAATCCGCAGCGACGCTTTTTGGAACGAACAAATGCGCCAGCGTGGTCGGAACGGCCAATGCGACCTGGCGCTACGCGCGGCGCTTGCGCATCCCCTGGCGCACCATCCTGCCGGCGGCGGCGGCGGCCTTCGCCTTTTCCTATGCCGGTGCGGCGACCGTCGCCTGGCTGCCGAAAGACGCGGTGCGTCCGCTGATTCTTGTCATGCTTGTTTTCGCTGCGGTCTACACACTAAAACGCAAGGATTTCGGACAGGTGCACCGCCCGGCCCATGTCGGTCGCCGCGAGCTGATCTACGCCCTGCTGCTGGGCAGTGTGATCGGTTTCTATGACGGCTTTTTCGGGCCGGGGACCGGCAGCTTTCTGATCTTCCTGTTCGTTCGCTTCTTCGGATTCGATTTTCTGCATGCCTCGGCTGGGTCCAAGGTGGTCAACGGGGCAACCAACCTCGCCGCCCTCGCCTATTTCCTGCCCAACGGCTATGTGCTGCCGACGCTGGCGGTGGCGATGGCAATTGCCAACCTCGGCGGCTCGCTGGTCGGAACCTGGCTGGCGCTGAAGCACGGTAGCGGCTTTGTCCGGCAGATTTTTTTGCTGGTGGTCGGTGTTCTGATCGTCAAGTTTGCCTGGGATACCATCGCGTTGCACTGACGCTGGCCGATGTGTGCGAAAGGTCCACCGGGTGGGCGGGATATAATCGGCAAATGGGCAAAATGGTCATGGCATGTTGGTGAAAGGCCGCTCCCCGTATTCACGGCTGGCGCCGATACTGGCAACGGTGGCATTGCTGAGCGCCTGCGCCAGCGGGCCGACGACTGTTGAGATCAAGTCCGAGCAGAATGCCAGTGAAGCGATTCAGCTTCGGTCGACGGGCCGGGTGCGCAGCGGCTACGCTTGCTGTAACCTGCGTTACAGCGACAACCAGCTCAGCGATGCGAATTACGTCCAATTGCCCTTCATTCCGCTCGGTACGCCGGCCCTGATCCGCGAGATCGACGTCGGGCAGGCGATCGTCGAGATTAACGGCAAGCAGATGCTGGTGCGGCCCGACAAGGCCCAGACCATGGTGACCCCCGCCCAATGGCTCGAACAGGCCGTGCAGGCCGACGATCCGCGGCCCAAGCTGGACAACTTTCCGGCCGGCGTGCGGGCGGCGGTCCAGTCGGGCCGCGTCATAAAAGGCATGACGCGGGAGCAGGTCATCATGGCCATCGGCTATCCGCAGGTCAGCGACAAGAAGGGACTGGAGGCCGCGAGCTGGCGCTACCTGTGGTCAGGTTTCGTGCCCTTCTATATTCACTGGACACGCGACAAGCTGAGCCGGATAACCGGCCACTCGGAAATCGTCAATCAGATGACCTACAAGTAGGCTCAGACTACGCAGTATTCTGGACTACTTGCTGAATTTGAGCGTTTGCTTCGTCAGCTTTTTCTAACCTTGTCCAGGGTGCGCAGAAAACTCGCCGCTTCCTGGTAGCCGACCACCCGGATACCCGAAATCTCCTTGCCGTCCGGGCCGAAGAAGATGATGCCGGGCGGACCAAAGAGTCCGAAACGGGCGAGCAGCGCCTTGTCGTCGGCGTTGTTGGCCGTGACATCGGCCTTGAGCAGCGTGAAGCCAGCCAGCTTGGCCTGCACCGCCGGGTCGGCGAAGGTAAAGCGTTCCAATTCTTTGCAGGAAACGCACCAGTCGGCGTAGAAATCAAGCATTATCGGACGGTCTGTCGCAACGAGGCGGGCATCGAGTTCGGCGACCGAGCGAACTGGCTCGAAAGGCAGCTTTTTGGCTTCGGCAGCTACCGCCTGGCCGCGCAGCCCGGCCAGCGGTTGCAGCGGGTCACGGTTACCGGCCAAGGCGCCGGCAAGCAGCGCGGCACCGGTCAGTAGCATTGTGATGCCGATGCCTTTCCAGAAGCGCTGCCAGCCCTTGGCGTGCGGCGGTAGAGGGTCGAGGGCGTGCAGGTAGATGGCCGGGATGATGAACAGCGCCGCCCAACCGAGCATCTGCGCAAGTTCGGGAATGACCGGCGAAACGAGCCACAGCGCAGTAGCCAGCAACAATACGCCAAAACCTTTCTTGACCCCTTCCATCCAGCCACCGGCCTTGGGTAGCAGGGTACCGGCCGAAAGCCCGACGACCAGCAGTGGCACCCCCATGCCCAGCGCCATGACGAAAAGCGCGGTGCCGCCAAGCAGCGCGTTGCCGGTCTGGCCGATGTAGAGCAGCGCACCGGCCAGGGGGGCCGCTACGCAAGGGCCGACGATCAGCGCCGACAGCGCGCCCATCAGGAAGACGCCGATGCCGCGCCCGCCCTGGAGATGACCGGATTCCTCGGACAGCTTGCTTTGCAGCGATGTCGGCAACTGCAGTTCGTAGAAGCCGAACATCGAAAACGAGAGAGCGACGAAAACCAGCGCGAAGGCACCGAGCACCCAGGGATTTTGCAGGGCGGCGGAGAGCAGCGTGCCGGTTATCCCGGCGGCGACCCCGGCGGCCGCATAGGTGACCGCCATGCCCAGCACGTAGGCCAGCGACAGCGCGAAGGCGCGCCCGCGGGTGGCCTTGTGGCCCTGGCCGGCAATGATTCCGGACAGGATCGGAATCATCGGGAAGACGCACGGCGTCAGCGACAGGCCAAGGCCGGCGACGAAAAAGAAGGCGAGATTGGTCCAGAAGCCGGCGTTTTTGAGGGTATTGACGATCTTGCCGCTTTCGTCGCCGTCGGTAGCGGCATTTGCCGGGTCAGTCGGCGCGGCAGCATTCGGAACGCTGCCCGCGGCCGGCAACTCGACACTGACGGTCTGCATTTGTGGCGGATAGCAGATACCGGCATCGGCACAGCCCTGCGAGGTGACGTTGAGCTTCAGCACAAGGGGACCGGAGGCATTGCGCTCCACTGGCAGGCGGATGGCGACGCCATCGTAGAAAACCTCGACCTTGCCGAAAGTTTCGTCGATCTTCTCCTTGCCTTTCGGGAATTGCGCTGGTCCGAGCGTCGCTTCATTGCCGTCGACCGCGAAGCGAAACTTGTCGCGGTACAGGTAATAGCCCTTGGCAATTTCGAAGCTGACCTCGATGGTCTGGGCATCGAGTGCGCGCGCCGTCGGCTTGAACGCGACGGCCGGATCGAGAAATTCCTGGGCCTGGGCCAGTGAAAACAGGAAGGAAAACAGGAAGAAGAAGGTACGGGTCATGGTCGGGCCGTTTCAGCCGTCACCCAGTCGAGGTAGGCCGGCAAGCCGCGCTCGACGGGCAGCGCGATGATCTCCGGCACCTTGTGCGGATGGTGGTTGCGGATCGCGCTTTCCAGCGCGGGATAGTTCGCTGCGGTCGTCTTGATTAGCAGCGGAATTTCCGTTGCCGACTCGACAGCACCTTCCCAGCGGTAGATCGACTGCATGCGCGGCAGGATATTGACGCAGGCGGCGAGTTTTTCCTCGACCAGTGCGAGGGCAATGGTGTTCGCGGACTTTTCGTCGGGGCAGTTGGTGATTACGAGCAGGATCGGCATCGGGCAATTCTACTTGAGCAGGCGGCGGCGCGTCAGGCGCAATGCGATGGCGAAGGCGCCGATGGTGGTCGCCAGCAGCGCGGCAACGTGGAGCGCCAAGTCTGCCGGCACCTGTCCGGCGAGCAACGGACGGACCAGTGCCACACCCTGGGCCAGCGGCAGCCAGTGGCCGACCGTCGCCAGCCAGCCCGGCAGCTGGTCGGTGGGGAAGAAGACGCCGGAAATCAGGGTCATCGGCGTAATGAACAGCGTGAAGTAGTACATGAAGAAATCGTAGGATGGCGCCAGCGCGTTCCAGATCAGGCCGAGCGCGGCGAAGGCGAGCCCCGTCAGGATGATGGTCGGCAGGACCCAGAGAATCAGCGGGCCGTTGGTCAGGCCGAGGGCGCTGACGACGACGAGGATCGCGGCGCCGGAAAAGAAGGACTTGGTCGCCGCCCAGAACAGTTCGCCGGCGACGACATCGGCAAGGCCGAGCGGCGTGTTAAGAATTGCCTCCCAGGTTTTCTGGACGTGCATGCGCGAGAACGCCGAGTAAAGGGCCTCGAAGGTCGCCGCGTTCATCGTCGACGAACAGACGATGCCGGCAGCCAGGAAGGTGACGTAAGACTGACCGTCGATGGCGGGCAGCATGGCACCCAGCCCATAGCCGAGGCCGAGCATGTAAATCAGTGGATCGGCCAGGTTGCCGAGAATCGAGGGCAACGCCAGCTTGCGCCAGACCAGGAAGTTGCGCTGCCAGACCGGGAACCAGCCGATCGCGGGGGGGCGGACTGCAGTCAGCACGCTATCTTGGTCGTCGACAAAACATGGTTTCTCATCGGCCGAACAACCCCTTCAGCACTTCACCGACCCCGGGCGGTGCCGATTCCCTGGTGGCGTCGGCTGCTGCCGCTTCCATGCCGAGCAGCGCGCTGTCGTAGCTGTTGACGCGGACTGTGGCCGACCAGATCAGCGGTTTCTTGTCGCCGGGTTTCTGTGGCGGGTAGGAGAAACCTTGGACCGGGCCGTGGGTGACGCCGGTCAGCATCGCCATCTCGCCCTTGGCGAAGATGCCCTCGGGAATCGTGCATTCGTTCTGGCTGGCTGGCAGCATCGGGCTCTTGTTGCGGGCGGCGAGCCACATCACGACATCCTTGTTGTTGCCGGCGGAAACCGCTTGCAGGTCGTAGCCGCGGGCACGGGCCAAGTTGTCCCAGGTGAGCGGTATCGCTGCCTTGAGATCGCTGGCGCGCGCCTTGAGGTTCATCGGTTCGAGAAAGTCGAGGCTCGGCGTCAGTGTGAAACGGATGTCATCCTTCATGAAATTCGCTTTGACGAGGTGGTCGCCGACCACCGAGGCATTATCCGGAATGCCGCGGAAATTGCCGTCCCCGTTCGGCCAGCCGATGCTGCGCGGCGGTAGCGACGCATCGGCGGCAGCGCTCTTGCCCTGGCTACGGCTCTGCCGTGCCAAGGCCTGGATTTCCGGCGGCACCTTGCCGGCCATGGTGCGGAAGTCGATGACTTCCGGCTGGCCCTTGGCCACGGTCGGCGAACAACCCCAGTAGATCAGCACGCGGCCGTCCACGGTGCCTTCATCGCTGCTACCGCCGGTAGATCGGCGTTCACCGCGCAACAGGAGCTGCGGCCCGATGTGCAGGCCATCGGGTACCGTGTGTGCCGCTTCGTAGCTGGCCGGCAGATCGGTTGGCGAGGTTAGGCGCAGGCTCATGCTGTGGCTGACGCCACTGCCCCCACCCCCGCCGAACATGTTGAACATGGCGACCATCCCGCCGGCGCCCATGCCAGCGCTGGTCGTCAGCTGCATCTCGTAGACGGTCGGTGCGGCACTTGCGGGCAGTGCGACGGCAATGACAATCAGGGAAAGCGGGAAAACAAATTGTGAATGGAACTTCATGATGAACCTCCACAAATATCAGGTTGCTGACCAGTTCATTCTAGACCATTGTTGCAAAGGTTCGACTGTTGCGGTCGACCGCCAGAAACAGGCAATTTTTTGATCCGCCGCACCATGTTCAATCGCGCAATTCGCGCCCGGTCAGCTTGATGAAGACGTCCTCGAGGTTCGAGGCGCGATGCACGTAGCGCAGACCCGGCGCTTCAGCGAGCCGGGAAATGAGTGGTTGCGGGTCGCGACAATAGAAGAAGGCAGTCTCGCCACTAGTCTCGACTCTTTCCGCAAGATGACGTATCGCTGCGACGAAGGCCGGCAGGTCGCCACCGGCTTCATCGTAGACCTCGACGACTTGCGGCTCGATGTGCTCGGTAATCAACTGGCGCGGACTGCCGCTGGCGATCTTGCGTCCGTGGTCGATGACGATCAGCGTGTCGCACAGACGTTCGGCCTCGTCCATGAAGTGCGTGGTCAGGATCAGCGTCTTGCCGGCCGACTTGAGCTGCTTCAGGCGCTCCCAGATCAGGTGGCGGGCCTGCGGGTCGAGGCCGGTGGTCGGCTCGTCGAGAAAGACGGTATCAGGATCGTTGACCAGCGCCCGGGCCAGCGTCAGGCGCCGTTTCATGCCGCCGGAGAGGGTTGCGATGCGGGCATCGGCTTTGCTGCCAAGGCCAGCGAAGGCGAGCAGTTGCGGGATACGCGCCTTGATTTCGCTGTCGCGAATACCGAAGTAGCGAGCGAAGACGAGCAGATTTTCGGCGCAGGTGAAGTCGGGGTCGAGGTTGTCGAATTGCGGCACGACACCAACTCGCGCCCTTGCTAGCTGGCCGTCTTTCGGGATGACATGGCCGTTGAGGATGATCTCCCCGCTGTCCGGGCCGGTCAACCCGAGGCAGAGGCGCAGGGTCGTCGTCTTGCCGGCGCCGTTCGGCCCGAGCAGGCCGAAGCAGGTACCGGGCTGGACGGCGAACGACAGACCGGCGACGACTTCCGTGTCGCCATAAGTCTTGCGCAGATTGGTTGCCGCTAATGCCGCCATGCGCGGTTAACGATGTCGCGGATCAGGTGCAGGCGGCGGTGGAAGAAGTGGTCGGCGCCGGGAACGACGACCACCGGCAGGTCGAGCGGCCGCGCCCAGTCGAAGACATTGGCCAGCGGCACCGTTTCGTCAGCCGAGCCGTGGATGACGATGGTGTCGTGCGGCACGGCTTCGGTATCGTAGTGGCGGGTGCCTTCGACGAAACCGGCGGCGGTGCCGACCAGTACCAAGCGCTGCGCCGGGTGGCCAGCTTCGCTCAGGCGTCTGGCGACGCGGGTCTGCGTGTAGGCACCGAAAGAGAAGCCGGCCAATGCGACCGGCAGGTTGCCGCAGCGGCATTTGGCATCTTCGAGAACGGCGAGCAGGTCGTCGGTTTCGCCACGCCCTTCGTCGTGGGCGCCCTCGCTGGCGCCGACGCCGCGAAAGTTGGGGCGGAACGCCGCGTAGCCGAGGCTGACGAAGGTGCGGGCCAGTGTGTAAGCGACCTTGTTGGTATTGGCGCCGCCGCCGACCGGGTGCGGGTGGGCGACCAGCGCGATGCCGCGCGGTGCGTCGGGGCGCTCCATGATGACGTCGATCTTGCCCGCCGGGCCGTCGATCAGGATCTTCTCTTCGACAACCCTCATATCTTCAGGCGCTCGACGACCCGACCATTTATAAGATGTTCCTGGATGATTTCCTCGACATCGTCCTTGTCCACATAGGTGTACCAGATGGCTTCAGGATAGACGACCATGACCGGTCCATTATCGCAGCGGTCGAGGCAGCCGGCCTTGTTGATCCGCACCTTGCCGGCACCTTTCAGCTTCAACTGGCCGATGCGGTCCTTGGCGTAGGTCTGCAGCTCGCTGGCGCCATGCGCGTTGCAGCAGGACTCGCCCGGCTCGCGCTGGTTGCAGCAGAAAAAGACGTGGTATTTGAAATGACTCATCAGAACCCTCCTCGGAAGCGCGATTATAGGCGGTCCGGTTTCACGTGGAACGCTCCCGCCAGGTCCAGTATTTTTCGAGGGCGATGATCAGTGACGAGAAAAGCGCGAAAGCAATGATTTCCAGCCACTGAACGAGGCCGATCGGTGCTGTCTGAAATGTGGTGCTGAGCGGCGTCCAGTAAGTGAGCATTAGTTGCAGCACGATCATGCTGGCGATGCCGCCCCACACCCAGAGGTTGGAGAAGATCCCTAGGGTCCAGAAACTGCGGGTCAGCGAGCGGCAGTTGAACAGGTAGAGCATTTCGACCATGACGAAGACGTTGACCGCGACGGTTCGTGCTTCGGCCAGCGATCTGCCCTGCTCCAGTTCGCGCAGGTAGAGTCCGAAGGCGCCGGCCAGCAGCAGCAGCGAAACCAGCACGATGCGGCGGATCAGGGCGCTGTCGAGCACCGGCGTTTCGAGGCGGCGCGGCGGACGATGCATGATGCCGCGCTCGATCGGCTCGAAGGCCAGGGTCAGGCCGAGCAGCACGGCGGTGGTCATGTTGATCCAGAGAATCTGCAATGGCGTGATCGGCAGCGAACTGCCGAACAGGATCGCGGCGACGATCACCAGTCCCTCGCCGAAATTGGTCGGCAGCGTCCATGTGATGAACTTGACCAGATTGTCCCAGACTCCTCTGCCCTCTTCGACCGCCGCCTCGATGCTGGCGAAATTGTCGTCGGTGAGGACCATCGCCGAGGCTTCTTTGGCTACTTCGGTGCCGCCCAGCCCCATGGCGATGCCGATATTGGCTTGCTTCAGTGCCGGGGCATCGTTTACGCCGTCGCCGGTCATTGCGACGACCTCGCCGCGCGACTGCAGGGCGCGCACCAGGCGCAGCTTCTGCTCGGGTTCGACACGGGCGAAGACGTCGGTTTCGTGAGCGGCCAGCGCCAGCGCATTTTCGTCGAGCAGCGCCAGCTCGCGCCCGGTCAGCGCTCGCTCGGCGGAGAGCCCGATCTGGCTGGCGATGGCCAGTGCCGTGACGGCATGGTCGCCGGTAATCATCTTGACCCGGATGCCGGCTGAATGGCAGTGGCGAATGGCACTGATCACCGCTTTGCGCGGCGGGTCGATCATGCCGACCAGGCCGACCAGGCTGAGCCCCTGCAAGCATTCGTCGGACAGAGCCTTGTCGTCGGGGAGCGCGCGACGCGCCAGAAGCAGAACGCGCATGCCCTGCCCGGCAAAGCCTTCGACGATGGCTTCGATGTGTGCCCGGTCGAGCGCTTCCGGATGGCCGTCGGCGGCGAGCTGGTCGGCGCAGCGCGGCAACAGGCGTTCGAGCGCGCCCTTGACGTAGACATTTTGCTGGCCGTCGATGGTGTGCGCCGTCGCCATGTATTGCCGGCAGGCGTCGAACGGCAGTTCGTCCTGTCGTGGAAACAGCGCGTTCAGTGTATTTTCGTCGAGCCCGCCCTTGCGTGCGACGACGAGCAGAGCCGCTTCGGTCGGGTCGCCGGTGATCGTCCAGTGATGGCTGCTTTTCGCCAGACCGGCGTCGTTGCACAGGGCGCCGGCGACCAGGCATTCGCGCAGGGCGCCGGCGCTCGCCGCTATTGTCTCGTCATGGCGAATTTCGCCTTGCGGGTTGTAGCCATGGCCGCTCACCGAGAAGTGCTGGTTGCCGCAGTAAAGGGCACGTACGGTCATGGCGTTTTCAGTTAGCGTGCCGGTCTTGTCCGAGCAGATGACGGTCGTGCTGCCGAGGGTTTCGACCGCCGCCAGGCGCCGGATGATGGCTCGCCGCTTCGCCATGCGCCCGACGCCGATCGCCAGCGTCACCGTCACGGCTGCCGGCAGCCCTTCGGGGATGGCGCCGACGGCCAAGGCGACAGCGGCCATGAACATCTCGAACGGCGGCGCGCCGCGCGCCAGCCCGACTGCGACGGTGAGCAGCGCGAGGCCGCCGATGGCCCACAGCAGCCAGTTCGAGAACGTCGCCATCTTGCGTGTCAGCGGTGTCGCCAGTTCCGGGGCGCTGGCGATCAGGCCGGCGATGCGCCCGGTTTCGGTGGCATCGCCGGTTGCGATGACCAGCCCGGCACCCTGTCCGGCAATGATGGTGGCGCCGGCGTAGGTCATGTTGCGGCGTTCGGCGAGCGGTGTGTCGTCCGGCATGGTGGCGGTGTTCTTGTCGACCGGCAGCGATTCGCCGGTCAGCAGCGATTCGTCGGCGTGCAGTTCGCGCTGGTGAACCAGACGCAGGTCGGCCGGGACGCGGTCGCCGGCGGCCAGCAGGACGACGTCGCCGGGCACCAGCTGGGCTGCGTCGAGCTTCAGACGCTGGCCGTCGCGGCGCACCGTGACCGGCGTGGCGACGCTGCGCGCCAGTGCCGCCAGCGCGCCCTCGGCCTTGGCTTCCTGCCAGTAGCCGATGATGGCATTGACCAGCACGACACCGAAGATCACGCTGGCATCGACCCATTCGCCGAGCGCGCTGGTCACCAGCCCGGCGGCGATCAACACCAGCACCAGCGGTTGCATGAGTTGCTCGGCGAAACGTTTCCAGGCCGGTTTTCCCGGCGTTTCAGTCAGCCGGTTGAGGCCATGGCGGAGCAGACGCTCCGCAGCCTCGTCCGAACTCAACCCCCGCGCGCGATCGACGCCGAGCCGGTCGGCGGCGTGGTCCGTGGTCAGTGCATGCCAGGCTATTGGCGACGCACGGTCAGCAGCAGGAAGGGCATTGTCAGGAAGGGCCATAAGGTGGCGATCCAGCGTGTCAGTCCGTTGAAATTAAGAAAGTGGCCCTGGCGCCAGGTCGCTAGCGCCACGGCTGAGTAAGGGTTGGGCGGTGCGAGATTGACCAGCGTCGTGCCGGCCATCAGCGCCAGCGCGGCCAGCATCAGCCGTGCCGTCGCCGGCAGGGCCAGCGTGATCGCCAGGCCGGCGCCCGCCATCAGCAGCCCCATTTTCGCACCGGGGGTCAGCCAGGTGAAGGCCTCGTCGGGACTGACCAGGATTGCTGCGGCCAGCGTGCGAACGAGCAGGCCGAGCAGGATGAACAGCGGTACGACGACATAGGCCGTGGCCTTGCTGATGCAAAGTTGACGGACGATCAGACCGACCGCCAGTGCATTGAAGGAGGTGATGCTGGCGTCGATCAGCACGTAGCTTTCCGCGGCGAAGGGGACGGCACTGCCGAAGCCGAGGATCTGGCGGAGGTCGCCAGCGCCGAAGAGCAGGATTTCCGGCGACAACGGAATCAGCAGCCAGAGGCCGAGCAGGGTCAAGCCAAGTTCGGCGTGCGGGATTGGCGCGATCAGGCGCTCTTGCAATGCGCCAATACGCCGGAAGATGCGCGGTCCCGCCGTTTGTGCCAGCAAGGCGCCGAGCAGCCCGCCGAGCGTGTTACAGGCGAGATCAACATTGGAGGGAACCCGCGACGGCAGCCAGGTCTGCACGGTTTCGAGCAGCAGGCTGACGCTGGCAGAGAGCAGGACCGCGACAGTCAGCCCGGTGAAGCGCCCGGGCAGGCGGCGCAGAGCGAGCGTCAGAAAGAAGCCCAAAGGCAGGTAGACCACAACATTGACGGCGAGGTCGAACGCGGTCCAGTAGCGAGGCCAGCCGCCGTCAAGGAAGGCAAAGGGCGAGACGCCGGTATCCCGCCAGCCGGCAAACGGATAGAGGCTGCCGTAGATGATCAGGCCAAGCCAGGCCAGCGCCAGGTAGCGGGCAAGAAGAATAGGGCCGCGGGTGTCCATGGTCCCGATTGTATGTCAGTGCCGGTGCGGGTGATCCCCGGCGTGATGTGTCTCGGCGGCGGCGCGGTGGTGCAGCGCGGCGTGGATATCGGCGGCCGGTGTTGCAGGGCCGACCCATTGCGGCAGCAGCGAGCCGGCGATCATGCCAAGAATGCTGACGCCAAGGCCGATCAACTGGGGCGGAACGAGGCTTTTTTCGCCGATCAGGAACTCGATCAGCAGCCAGGAAACGATACCGCCGAAGATTGAAAACAGTGCCCCCTGCGTCGTCGCGTGACGCCACAAGATGCCGCTGACCAGCGGCGCGAAGGCGCCGGCCAGTGTGATCTTGTAGGCGCCCTCGACCATCTGGAAAATCGATGATTCGGAGTAGAGGGCAAAAAGCAGCACAAAAGTAGCGAAGATCAACAGGACACTGCGCATGAGCAGCAGGAACTGGCGATCGGTCATGTCGGGTTTGAGGCTGCGAATGATGTTTTCGGAGAAAGTGACCGAAGGCGCCAGCAGGGTCGCCGACGAGGTACTCATGATGGCGGAGAGCACGGCACCGTAGAAAAAAACCTGGGCGATGAACGGCGTGTGCTGGGTCACCAGGGTCGGGATGATTTTCTCGCCGCCCTCGGCGACCAGCCCGCCGAGGGCCGCCGGGTCGATCAGCGTGCCGCCGTAGGCGATGAATATCGGGACGAAGGTGAATGCAAAATAGAGTAGCGCGCCGGCGACCGAACCCCAGAGAGCGATGCTTGCCGTTTTCGCCGAGGTGATGCGCTGGAAGACGTCCTGTTGCGGAATCGAGCCAAACATCATGGTCACGCCCGAACCGATGAAGGTCAGCCACAACCAAGGGTCGGCGTCGGGAAAGAACTTGAGCTTGCCGGCCTGTGATGCGTGGTTGATGACCGTGCTGACACCGCCATCGACTTTGCCGGCGACGATCCAGGCGATGAACATGAGGCCGCCGAGCATGACGATCATCTGGACGAAATCGAGGATGGCCACCGACAGCATGCCGCCGAATATGGTGTAGGTCAGGACCAGTGCGGTGCCGAGGATCATGCCTGTCGTTTCGCTGACAGCGCCATCCGAAGCGACGAAGAACAGCAGGCCGAGTGCCTTGGTCTGGGCGGCGACCCAGCCGAGATAGGAAGCGACGATGCACAACGTAGTCAGCACTTCGACCGTGCGGTTGTAGCGCATGCGGTAGTAGTCACCGAGGGTAATGATGTTGAGCTTGTAGAGGTAGCGCGAGAACAGGATGCCGGACAGGACCAGGCACATCGAGGAGCCGAAGGGGTCGGCGACGATGCCGCCGAGGCCGTCCTTGAGAAAGGTCGATGAAATTCCGAAGATCGATTCGGCGCCGAACCAGGTCGCGAACACGGTGGCCATAACGACCGGAAAGGGCAGCGAACGCCCGGCGATCGCGAAATCTTTGGAGTTATGGACCCGCGTCGCGGCGAGCAGGCCGATGCTGACCGAAACCAGAAGATAGAGGGCGACGAACCAGATCATCATGGCGGCAAAGTCGGGAAACTTCGGACGAAAGAATGAAAACGCGGAAATTATAAGTCACGGCCAAGCAGCTGGCGGCATCGCGGCCGGATGAGTTCATGGTGATTGCGAACGACGGCGTGCTGCTGAATTATCGGTTGTTGCGTCCCAAGGGTACTTCCTGCGGGGCGCGGTCAACCCGGAAAAATGGCCGAAATCCATTGTCCAAAGGGCTCTTGCTTAACTTGCCAAGTTACCTGAATCAATATACTGTATAAACAAACAGTATATGGACCGGCTGGGTCTATTCACAGCGCAGCGATTCGCCGGCTCGTATCGACAGCAATTTTTGTTCCATCTCTGGCCCCTGTGCCATAATCCCGTCAAATACTCGAGGTAAACCATGGACGACAACAAGGCAAAAGCGCTCGCAGCGGCGCTGCAACAGATTGAAAAGCAGTTCGGCAAGGGCTCCATTATGAAGATGGGCGATGCCGAAATCGACGAAGGCATCCAGGTGGTATCCACCGGTTCGCTGGGTCTCGATATCGCGCTCGGCGTCGGTGGCTTGCCGCGCGGCCGCGTCGTCGAAATCTACGGTCCGGAGTCGTCCGGCAAGACCACATTGTGTCTGCAGGTGGTCGCTGAAATGCAGAAGCTCGGCGGTGTCGCTGCCTTCATCGATGCCGAACACGCGCTCGACCCGCAATACGCGCAAAAGCTCGGCGTCAATGTCGGCGATCTGCTGATCTCGCAGCCGGATACCGGCGAGCAGGCGCTGGAAATCGCCGACATGCTGGTGCGCTCGGGTTCGGTCGACATCATCGTCATCGACTCGGTGGCCGCGCTGACGCCGCGTGCTGAAATCGAAGGCGAAATGGGCGACCAGATGGTTGGCCTGCATGCCCGCCTGATGAGCCAGGCCCTGCGCAAGCTGACCGCCAACATCAAGAAGACCAACACGCTGGTCGTCTTCATCAACCAGATCCGCATGAAGATCGGCGTCATGTTCGGCTCGCCGGAAACCACCACCGGCGGCAATGCGCTCAAGTTTTACGCCTCGGTCCGCCTCGATATCCGCCGCATCGGCGCGATCAAGAAGGGTGATGAAGTCATCGGCAGCGAAACCAAGGTCAAGGTGGTCAAGAACAAGGTGGCACCACCATTCCGCGAGGCCATTTTCGATATCCTGTATGGCGAAGGGATTTCCCGCCATGGCGAAATCGTCGAGATGGGCGTCGCCCACAAGCTGGTCGAAAAATCCGGTGCCTGGTACTCCTACAAGGGCGAAAAGATCGGTCAGGGCAAGGACAATTCCCGCGAATTCCTCAAGGCGCATCCGGAAATCGCTGCAGAGATCGAGGCTGGCATCCGCGAAGCAGCCAGTATCAATGTCATCAAGCCGGTCAAGGCAGCCAAGGCCGATGCCTGATTCGTCTGCGGCGCTGCGGGTTGCCGCCTTGCGGCTGCTGACCCGGCGTGATCACAGCCGGGCCGAGCTCAAGAGCAAGCTGGCGGCGCAGGCGGAGTCGGCGGAACAATTAGAGGCAGTACTCGAGAGACTGCAGGCCGAGCGCCTGCTCTCCGATCAGCGTTATGCAACCCAGCGTATTGTGGCGCGTGCCAGGCGCTACGGCGATGCCCGGCTGAAACAGGAGTTGCGGCAGCAAGGTGTCAGTGATGAGGATATTGATGTCGCACTGCCCGAAGGGGGTGACGAGGCGGTACGTTGCCGTGCCGTCTGGTCAAGAAAGTTTCACCAGTTGCCGCAGAGCATGGAAGAACGGGCCAAACAGATGCGTTTTCTGCAATATCGAGGATTCTCGAGCGACGCTATTCGCCAGGTGATGCGCGGAGGCGACGAATGAGCGAAGCGGTGGTGTCGACCCTTTCCGCCAGGAGTTTGCGCAAGACGTACAAGGCACGTACCGTCGTCGAAGATGTCTCGTTCGAGGTCAAAAGCAGTGAAGTGGTCGGTCTGCTCGGCCCCAATGGCGCCGGCAAGACGACCTGCTTCTACATGATCGTCGGCCTCGTGCCGGCCGATGGCGGCGAGGTCTACATCGACGATGCGCGCCTGACCCACCTGCCGATGCACAAGCGGGCGCGCCTTGGGTTGTCCTACCTGCCGCAGGAGGCGTCGATCTTTCGCAAGCTGAGCGTCGAGGAAAACATTCGCGCCGTTCTCGAACTCCTGAAAATTCCCGCTGCGGAACTCAACGATCGCCTTGAAAGCCTGCTCAGCGAGCTGCACATCGACCATGTCCGCCACATCAATGCGGCAGCGCTGTCCGGTGGCGAGCGGCGACGGGTCGAGATTGCCCGCGCGCTGGCGACTAACCCGCGCTTCATCCTGCTTGACGAGCCATTTGCCGGGGTCGACCCGATCGCTGTGCTGGAAATCCAGAAGATCATTCGTTTCCTCAAGGAACGCGGAATCGGCGTGCTGATTACCGACCATAACGTGCGTGAAACGCTCGGCATTTGCGATCATGCCTACATCATCAGCGCCGGCAATGTACTGGCGGCTGGTTGTCCTGCTGAAATCGTCGCCAACGAAAGCGTACGCAAGGTCTATCTCGGCGAGCACTTCAAGCTTTGACCAGCAAAATGCGTAGCAGCCCTGCCACATGAAACCGGCACTCCAGCTCAAGCTCTCGCAGCATCTGGCGCTGACCCCGCAACTGCAGCAGTCGATCAAGTTGCTGCAACTATCGACGGTCGAGATGCAGCAGGAAATCGAGAACTACCTCCTCGAGAACCCGATGCTCGAGCGCGATGACGATGGCGCTGCCGAATCTTTTGCCGCTGCCCAGCAGTTCGATGCGCCGCGCAGCGATGCGGCCGAGCGCGCTGATCACGACGAACGTGCCGAACGCGATGCGCGCGACGATCGCGAAATGGAGGTTCCTGCGGCGCCATCCGATGTCGACGACGACCGTTGGAGTTCGGATGCCGGCACTTTTACCGGGGCGGGGCGCGACGATGACGATGACAGCGATTCCCAGGACATCCACGGCAGCACCCCGACGCTGCGCGAACATCTGAACTGGCAGATGGGCATGACCCAGCTTGGCGATCGCGACCGCAGCTTGGTGCGTTTTCTGATCGATGCGCTCGACGACGATGGTTATATGGCGACGCCGCTTGCCGAACTCTGGGAAACGCTGCCGCCGGAATACGAGATCGAACTCGAGGAGCTGGAGATTGCGCTTCGCCACATCCAGAGTCTCGATCCGACCGGTATTGGTGCGCGCAGTCCGCAGGAATGCCTGGCATTGCAGCTCAAGGCACTGCCTGATAGCGCCGAGAATCGACTGGCCCTGCTGATCGTCGAAAAGTACCTTGAACTACTGGCGGCCCGCGATTTCCTGAAAATCAAGCGCTTTACAGAATGCGACGATGAAGCACTGAAGGCTGCCCATGCCTTGATCGTCAAGCTCGATCCGCGTCCCGGCGCGCGTTTCGCCCAACTTGAGGCCCGCTACATTACGCCGGACGTGATCGTCAAAAAGCTCAAGGGCAAATGGACGGCCTATATCAATCCCGATGCCTACCCCCGCTTGCGCATCAACCGGCTTTATGCCGAGGTGCTGGCGCAGCAGCGGCGCGGCAATGGCAATCTTAGCGGCCAGTTGCAGGAGGCGCGCTGGCTGATCAAGAACGTGCAGCAGCGCTTCGAGACCATACACCGGGTGACGCAGGCCATCGTCGATCGCCAGCGGCAGTTTTTCGAACATGGCGAAGTGGCGATGCGTCCGCTGGTACTGCGCGAGATTGCCGATATTCTCGGTCTGCACGAATCGACCGTGTCGCGGGTGACCAACCAGAAGTACATGGCGACCCCGCGCGGGATCTTCGAACTGAAATATTTTTTCGGTAGCCACGTGTCCACCGATACCGGCGGCGCCTGCTCTGCCACCGCCATTCGCGCGCTGATCAAGCAGCTGATCGGCGCCGAAGATGGCAAGAAACCCTTGTCGGATAGCCAATTATCCGAAATACTAGGCCAGCAGGGCATTGTTGTGGCTCGCCGTACGGTGGCAAAATACCGTGAGTCGCTCAATATCCCGCCGGTCAATTTACGTAAGACCCTGTAGTGAGAGGAGAAATATATGAATTTGCAGATCGCTGGTCATCACATTGAAGTTACGCCGGCATTGCGACTTTACGTCGAGAACAAGCTGGAACCGGTGGTTCGTCATTTCGACAAGGTCACCGGTGTCAATGTCGTTCTGTCTGTCGAAAAGCTGAAGCAGAAGGCTGAAGTGACGGTGCATGTGCCGGGCCGCGACATGCATGTCGAAGAGTCCGGTGAAGATCTCTACGCTGCCATTGACGCAATGTTCGACAAACTGGATCGCCAGGTCCAGAAATACAAGCAAAAACTCCAGGACCACCATCGCGGCGACAAGCCTGCTCACCAAATGGCTGGTTGATCGCTGAACGGCCGCAGTGATCTTCCCTGCGGCCTCTGTTTCGTGTCCCCAATGAACCCTCTGACCAATCTCCTGCCGGCCTCGCAGGTGCTTCTCGACTTTGAAGCCAGCAGCAAGAAACGGGTCTTTGAACAAGCCGGATTGCTCTTCGAAAACCATCTCGGGCTCGCCCGTTCCGTGGTGTTCGACAGCCTGTTCGCCCGCGAAAAACTTGGTTCCACCGGCCTCGGCCAGGGAATCGCCATACCGCATGGCCGGATCAAAGGCCTCAAGCAGGCCGCCGGTGCATTTCTGCGCCTCACAACCCCCGTGCCTTTCGATTCGCCGGATGGCCGTCCGGTCAATCTGTTGTTCATCCTGCTGGTGCCGGAACAGGCGACCGAGGAACACTTGCAGATTCTTTCCGAGCTTGCCCAGCGTTTCTCCGAGCGGCCATTCCGCGAAAAGCTGTTGGTCGCTGCCGATCCGGCAGCTGTTGTCGCCCTCTTCCAGGACTAGAGGATTCCGTGGCAAGCCACATCAGTCTGAACCAGCTTTACGAAGACAACCGGGAAAAGCTGCTGTTCAACTGGGTGGCCGGGCAGCGTGTCGACCGCCGTATCGAAATCAAGGGTTCCAGCAATTACGGTGCCGACGTCGTCGGCCATATCAACATCATTCACCCTGAACGCATGCAGGTCATGGGGCGGGCCGAATATGACTGGGCGTTGCGCATCGGCGAACGCCGCTTCCTGCACCAGTTCCAGGACTTGCTGCTGGCTGAGCCGCCGGCGATCATTGTTGCCGATGGCCTGATTCCGCCCGATTTTCTGCTTGAAGCCTGCAAGGCATCGGATACACCACTGATTCTCTCGCCCAAGCATTGCTCGGCAGTCATCGAACTGTTGCGCATCTACCTTTCGGCGCGCTTGGCCGAAACGGTCAATCTGCATGGTGTGTTCATGGACGTGCTCGGCATGGGGATTCTGATTACCGGTGATTCCGGGGTCGGCAAGTCCGAACTGGCGCTTGAACTGATTTCCCGGGGGCATGGCTTGGTGGCCGATGATGTCGTCGAAATGGGACGGATTGCCCCGTCAACGGTCGAGGGGCGTTGCCCCGGCATGCTGCGCGATTTTCTCGAAGTGCGTGGCCTCGGCCTGCTCAATATCCGGACCATCTTTGGCGAGACGGCGTCCCGGCGCAAGATGAAGCTGAAACTGATCGTTCATCTTCAGAAATCGGCTACCGGTTCCGATGCGCCGCGCCTGCCGCTCGATGCGCAGACGCAGGAAGTTCTCGGCGTGCCGGTGCGCAAGGTGGTCATTCCGGTGGCAGCCGGACGCAACCTGGCCGTTTTGCTCGAAGCAGCGGTGCGCAACACCATTCTGCAACTGCGCGGAATCGACAGCATGCAGGACTTCATGGACCGTCAGCAGCGCATGATGCTTGACGATGAGATCTGATTCAAAGATAGTGCCTTGGTGGCATTGACCACATCCAACCTAGGAGACAGACGATGAAAATCCTGATTGCCATGTTGCTTGCCAGCTTCACTTTTGCCTCGGCTTACGCTGCCGATGACTGCGCCGCGATGGCGGCCGAAAAGAAACTGGCGGGTGCTGCCAAGAATAGTTTCATGAAAAAGTGTCTTGCCGATACCAAGGGTGCCGGCAGTGCTTGTGAGGCAACGGCGGATCAGAAAAAACTGGCGGGCGCGGCGCGCACCAGCTTCCTCAAGAAATGCGAGGCTGATGCCGGCGGCAATCAGGCCGATCAGGCCAACGCCGCTTGCGAAGCGACGGCCAAGGAGAAGAAGCTGGCGGGCGCTGCCAAGAACAGTTTCATGAAGAAATGCGTTGCCGACGCACAGGCGGCCAAGTAAAAATCAGGCTGATTTCGCTGTCGACCGCAAGGGCCGCCTGAGGGCGGCCATTTATATCGGGATGCCGAATTACAGGTGCTCGAATTCGGCGAAATCGGCCTTCGGGTCGCCGGCCGAACCGCCGAAGCTGATCCGCCCGCTGCCCTTGAGTTCGATTTCGCGACGCCGGATCATGATTTCACTTTGCCCGCCGATGCTGACGTAGCTGCCGTTGGTGCTGCTGTCGATGTAAAAATACGCGTTGTTGCGCCGTTCGATGCGGCCGTGAGTGCGCGAGGCCTTGCGGTCAGTGATCAGCAACTTGCTCGCCGGGTCGCGGCCAAGCGTCAGGAACGGTGATTTCTCGTCGAGCAGGAAGGCGTTGCCGTGATAACGGATGCACAGGCGATCGACATCGGCCAGAAACTGGCTAGGCGTTGAGTCGATTGTCACGCTGGTGGCGCGATGATTGTCGTCGTGGTTCAGCCAGTCGATTTCCACCAGGTCGAAACCGTTTTCACCTTCTTCGAGGTGGCCAAGATCCGGCTTGGGCTGACTGAGGATCGTGGTGTGACGCGGGAATTCGGCGATCACCAGGGAGCTTGCGAGAATTTGGTCGATCCGCGCCAGGCCGGCAATGCGCTTGACCATCGCCACCGTTTCGCCGGCAACCATCTTGCCATCGGCTTCGACAGCGCCGAAGTGGAGACCGATGCGGATCGTCAGCTTGAGACCCGAAACCGGGGGCAGCGTCGATACCCGCAACTGCATGTTTGCCGCAGCATGGCAGGCTTGTTCTGCCGAGTCGAACACGGCGAGCAGTTCACCCCCCAGCACATTTGTCGTTTGCCCGCCCTGGCCGGCGATCGAGCGTTCCATGCGCTTGACGCAACGCTCGACGGCATAGGACGCCTCGGTATCGCCCAAACGCTCGAACAGGCGGGCACTTCCCGATACATCGGCAAAAAGCACGATCTTCTTGGGCCGCTTGCTGCTCATTGCGTCAAGGTCCGAATCAGACTGACAATTATCGCATTCGCCGCGAGCGAGGACTAGCTTCAACGCACTTTCGAGGCTGGCAGGTTTTGGCATGGCTGGCTCCGGGAGTGGATTGATCATCATGCGAACAGTATAGGGATTCAAAAGCCGTAAATGTCGTGAGGTTTTTCACAGGTCCATGAATTTCATGGGGAAATTCGTCTCGTTGATCCCGTTGACCGGAAGCTCGGGCGGATCGAAGGCGATATCGCCTTCTTCGACTGCGGTATCCAGCGTCAGCCCGCGAAAATCGAACTGCCCGTTGTCGGCCAAGTGCGAGGGAACGATGTTCTGCATGGCAGTAAATACCGATTCCGTGCGTCCCGGGTAACGGCGGTCCCAATCTTCCATCATCTCGCGAATTTTCTGGCGTTGCAGATTATCCTGAGAGCCGCACAGGTTGCAGGGAATGATCGGAAATTCCATGCCGCGCGCGAAGCGGGCGATGTCTTTCTCCGAGCAGTAGGCGAGCGGCCGGATCACGATGTGTGCCTTGTCGTCAGTGACCAGCTTGGGCGGCATGGCTTTCAGCTTGCCGCCGAACAGCATGTTGAGAAACAGCGTGTGAACCATGTCATCGCGGTGATGGCCGAGGGCGATCTTGTTGGCACCCAGTTCCTTTGCCGTCCGGTAAATGATCCCGCGGCGCAGCCGTGAGCAGAGCGAACAGGTGGTTTTCCCCTCGGGAATCTTGTCCTTGACAATCGAATAGGTGTCGGCTTCGACGATCCGGTATTCGATTCCCAGCGAGTTGAAGTGGCGCGGTAGCACATCGGCGGGAAAGCCGGGCTGCTTCTGGTCGAGATTCATGGCGATCAGGCGGAACTTGACCGGTGCACGCTGCTGCAGCGCCATCAGGATGGTCAGCAGCGTGTGCGAATCCTTTCCCCCGGAAATGCAGACCAGCACGGTGTCGCCGTCCTCGATCATGTTGTAGTCGCCGATCGCCTTGCCGACCCGGCTTTCCAGGTGCTTGCGAAGCTTTTGCAGGGTATTCGAGGTGTTCATGGGCGAGGACTTTGTTTGGACTTCCACGGCTAACGACGGAAAACGGGCAAGTTTACCCCGAGATCGCAGCAAAGCACCGGCAATAATCGTCTTCAGAAGATAAAATCCGGGTTTTCCGGAACGACCATGAATCTCCCGCCGCCCTCGCCCGAAGCCGTTGCCCATAGCCGCGAGTTGATCGACACGATCAGTCGCGAGATTTCCGCCCGGGGGGGCTGGATTTCATTTGCGCGTTTCATGGAACTGGCCCTTTACGCGCCCGGCCTCGGCTATTACTCGGCGGGTGCCCGCAAGTTCGGCGCTGCCGGCGATTTTGTCACCGCCCCCGAGATGAGCGCGTTTTTTGGGCGGGCGCTGGCGCAGCAGGTCGCCGAGGTCATGGAAGTGTCCATGCCGCTGGTGCTCGAAGTGGGCGCTGGCTCCGGTCGCCTGGCAGCTGATCTGCTGCGCGAGCTGGAAGGTCTCGGCAAGTTGCCGGAACGCTACGAAATCCTCGATCTTTCGGCCGATTTGCGGGAACGCCAACAGGCGACGCTGGCGGCGGCGGTGCCGCACCTGCTGCCCCGGGTGCATTGGCTGGATCGCTTGCCGGAGCATTTTTCGGGGGTTGTCTTGGCCAACGAACTGCTCGATGCGATGCCGGCCCACGTCGTTGCCTGGCGGGAAAGTGGCATTTTCGACCGTGGTGTCGCACTCGATGCACAAGGCGGTTTCACGTGGAACGAGCGGCCGGCAACGGGCGCCCTGCTGGCGGCGGCCGAAGAAATCGCGGCGCAATGCAGCCTGCCCCCTGGCTACGAAAGCGAAATCAGTCTGGCGGCCCGCGCCTGGGCCGCGGAATGGGGCCACCGGCTGCAGCGCGGCACCCTGCTCCTGATCGACTACGGCTTTCCGCGGCGCGAGTTCTACCATCAGCAACGCGGACGCGGCACCCTGATGTGCCATTACCGTCACCACGCGCATCCTGACCCGTTCTACCTTCCCGGTTTGCAGGATGTTACGGTCCACGTCGATTTCACGGCAATAATTGCGGCTGCCGCTGGCGCCGGCTTCGACCTGCTCGGCTATACCAGCCAAGGGCAGTTCTTGCTCAATTGCGGCATCCTCGACCTGCTGGCGGCGGAAGAACCGGGCACGCCCGATTACATCCGGGCCAGCGGCGCCATCAACAAGCTGCTGATGCCGCACGAAATGGGCGAGCTGTTCAAGGTCATCGCTATCGGTCGCGAAATTGACCGGCCGCTGCGCGGCTTTTCCACCGGCGACCAGAGCCATCGCCTTTAGCCACTGCCAATTTGGACTATAGTTACGCTATGCGCCGCTACCCGCTCTCCTTCATCGTGCTGAGCATTCTCGGCATTCTGTCCGCTCTGCTCGGGCTACTCAGCATCGCCGGTTTCGGGGCGCTCGTTCATCCGGTTCTCGACGATCCGATGGCCGGGCTGGCGTTCATCGTTTCTGCCGTCGCCCTGATCGGTTCGGGGGCGTTTCCGCTGGTCATCGAGAAGCTGAAGGAAAACGAAGGGCGGTTTCAAGTCCGAAGTGCAACGAGTTGATGATGATGCTTAAAGACGTCGAAGGACTCAGGCATAAACAGTTCGGCAGGACACCTGAAGTCGAGGCTCTTGCGCGGCCGGGTGTTGAGTTGCCA